>Ga0114909_1000012_pt1 | contig 141887 bp, 135 predicted proteins | sample MalvireepMed_906_FD_87290 | JGI IMG/M metagenome (GOLD analysis project Ga0114909, IMG submission 87290) | Marine viral communities from the Global Malaspina Expedition - Malaspina viral metaG DeepMed_906 | ecosystem: Environmental > Aquatic > Marine > Oceanic | place: Mediterranean Sea...
CTCGCCGCCGTCGAGAATATCGAGAAGGGCGACGCCATGGAAAAACTCGCAGAATCTCTCGCAAAGAAGAAAGTGGCTGCTTAAGCCTCCAACTCCTTTCGATCATGCAGAACCCCCGTACGGCCGCCTCGCCGTGCGGGGGTTTTTCATGTCCGAAGTCCTCAAATTGCATCAAAAATGAACAACCGGACCCGGAATATTAAAATAGCCGGGGTTTGGGCAGGTTCCTGTTAACCATACGGCAAAGGAGAGAAGGCACTCTTTGCCTGTCGCCGGAATGCTCTGGTGACGGATGGATGTCTTGGCTGACATGCCCGAAACAGGGTGGCGGCGAAGGCAGGGTGACAGGAGAAACAAGATGCCCTTTTCGGATATTGAAATACAGCCAGGTGGCCTGTTGGGCGCCGACGCAAATGCAGATGAGTTCTATCAGGCCGGCCTTGCTTGTGCCGCTGGTGTCGGATCGGAGATGGATCTGATCTCTGCGCACAAATGGTTCAACCTCGCTGTGTCCAAGGGACATGAAGAGGCCCGCGTGCAGCGTCAGGAAATGGCTGATATGCTGAGCTCGGAAGAAGTCAAAGTGGCGCTGTCGTCAGCCCGCGACTGGCTGAGCCTCGCCAACTAGTCCAATATGATTGATAGCGGACGGCATGGGGGACGCCATGCCATCCGCCTTCTGATCAGCTGATGCGACGTGCCTGGTCCTTCCAGTAAGTTTCGCGCAAATCCTTGCGCAAGACTTTGCCGGACGGATTACGGGGCAGCACCTCGATGAACTCTACCGTCTTTGGGCATTTATAGCCGGCAATGCGTTCGCGCGCCCAAGCGATTATGCTGTCCTGAGTCGGCGCTTCGCCCGGCTTGACGACGATGATGGCCTTGACGGCCTCGCCCCATTTTTCGTCGGGCACGCCAATAACTGCCACGTCCGCCACGCCAGGGTGGCCAAAGATCGCATTCTCGACTTCGGCGGGATAAATGTTCTCGCCGCCGGACACGATCATGTCCTTTACGCGGTCGTGGATATAGAGAAATCCGTCTTCGTCGAAATAGCCCGCGTCTCCTGTCCGGAAGAACCCGGACGCGTCGACCGATTCCTTTGTGGCATCCGGGCGGTTCCAGTATCCTTTCATGACGAAGGCGGACTTGATGGCGATCTCGCCAACTTCGCCGGTGGGGACGGGATTCCCTTCTGCGTCGAGGCATCGCACGATTGTGGCCGGATAGGGTACGCCGCATGAGCGCAGCTTTCCCCAGGCCGGGTCATGGGCTTCAGGCGGCAAATAGGTTCCGCAGCCGCCCGTCTCGGTCAGTCCGTAGAGCTGGGTGAAACGCGCACCCATGATGTCCTGCGCATCAAGCAGCAAACTCTCGGCAATCGGAGAGGCGCCATAGAAAACCTGCTTCAGGCTCGACCAGTTGATGTCGCGCACATTCGGTATCTGGGTCAGCATCAGGATGACTGCGGGGACCCAGAACGCATGGGCGATCTTGTGCTCGGGGATCAGTTTCAAGATTGCTGCCGGATCGATTTCACGCAGCACGACAGCTTTGGCACCTTGTGCGGCCGTCAGGATACCGATGTTTACGCCCGCCACATGGAAGAGGGGCATCGCGTTCATGACCGCGTCGCCGACATCATAGCTCGCCCATTCCAGCATGCCGGCCTGCTCGAAGATGGCGCGGTAGTTGCCATTGGTCAGCTGCACGCCCTTGGGCATGCCGGTAGTGCCGGATGTATAGAGCTGGATGACATCATCGTCGTCGCGCGTCGTGAGGCCCGGTGGATCGGTCAGCTGGCTGTCGCGCCATGCCGAGTAGGCTTTCCAATCCTCCCGATCGCCATCAATCGCGATGATATGTTCAAGGTCTGGCAATTCGGCGCGGATCTGGTCAATCAGGCCGTAGAAATCCTTGCCGACGAACAGGACTTTCACCCGCGCATCCGACAGGATGAATTTCACTTCGGGTGCGGCGAGTCGGGTGTTGACGGCGGTCATCGTTGCGCGGGCCTTGGCGGCGCCGAACAGCATCTCGTAATAGACAGCCATGTTCTTGGCGAGATAGCCGACCCGGTCATCCGGTTTCACGCCCAGGCCGATCAGGCCGTTGGCAATCTGGGTGGAACGTGTCTCCAGTTCGGCGAAGCTGGTTGTCTCGCCTTCGAACCAGAAAGCCTCCTCATCCGGGCGGATGCTGGCCTGGACGCGCGGGATATCGGCTAGATGAGGCATTGCCTCTACATCGATCATGGGTTCCTCCGATGAAATTCTTGTTTCTTTCAAGCTATTCTAGGGCAAAATCCCGAAGAGTCAGCCCGTCCCCACCTGCAATCACTATTGGGATAGCTGAAGTAGGCGACGTTTAGCCGTCTTGCGGTCGGCCCGGCTTTCCGGCACATCCCATGACATGACTGATACGATGATAGCCGACACCGTAGACCTCGCTGAAACCATGCTCGACATGGGCCGCCGCGCCCGTGCCGCGTCTCGCAAGCTGGGCCAGATGACGCCCGCTGACCGAACACGCGGTTTGCAGGCGGTCGCGGCCGCGATTCGTGCGTCTGCCTCCAAAGTCCTGGCGGCCAATGCGCAGGATATGGACGCTGCCGAAGCCAAGGGGCTCGACGCGGCCATGCTGGACCGGCTGGCCCTGGATGCCGCGCGCCTTGAAGGGATTGCCTCCAGTGTGGAAGCCGTGGCCGGCTTGCCCGACCCCATTGGCAAGGAACTCGCCCGGTGGGAGCGGCCGAATGGGCTGGACATTGCGCGCATCGCCGTGCCGCTGGGCGTGATCGGCATCATCTATGAGAGCCGCCCGAATGTCACCGCCGATGCCGGCGCGCTCTGTCTGCGCTCGGGCAATGCGGCGATCCTGCGCTGCGGGTCTGAAAGCACGCACTCGTCCCGCGCAATCATTGACGCCATGCGCGGCGCGCTGAAGGCCGAAGGATTACCGGAAGACGCGGTGCAACTGGTCATGACCACCGACCGCGCCGCAGTAGGCCACATGCTGGCCGGCCTCGAAGGCAATGTGGACGTGATCGTCCCGCGCGGTGGGCGCAGCCTGGTCGAGCGCGTGCAAAAGGATGCGCGCGTTCCCGTGATCGGTCATCTCGAAGGGCTTTGCCATGTCATCGTCGACAAGGCTGCTGATCCCGAGAAGGCAGTTTCCATTGTCGTGAATGCCAAGATGCGCCGGACAGGAATCTGTGGCTCGGCGGAAACACTCCTGGTCGATGCGGCTGTGGCGGACGATGTATTGCCAAAGATCGCGGCCGGCCTGTTGGAAGCGGGCTGTGAATTGCGCGGAGATGACCGCGCCCGCGCCATCGTGCCAAAGATGATCGAAGCCACCGAGGCCGACTGGTCCACCGAATATCTTGCGCCGATCCTGGCCGTTGCGGTTGTCGATGATCTGAGCGCAGCGCTGGCACATATTGGCTCCTGGTCGTCCGGTCACACAGAATGTATCATCACTGAAGACTCTGATGCAGCAGACCGCTTCTTTGCGACGGTCGACAGCGCGATTTTGCTGCACAATGCCTCTACCCAATTTGCGGATGGCGGCGAGTTCGGCATGGGCGCCGAGATTGGTATCGCCACGGGTCGCATCCATGCGCGCGGACCCGTGGGGGCAGAACAGCTGACGACGTACAAATACATTGTGCGAGGAACCGGGCAGGTTCGTCCTTGAGCCGAGCAATTTTACCGGGACCATCGGCTGGCCTCCGCATCGGCCTGTTCGGCGGCAGTTTCAATCCGGCCCATTCCGGCCATTTCCATGTGGCATCCACAGCCATGAAACGGCTACAGCTAGATTGGGTCTGGTGGATCGTGGCGCGCGGGAATCCCCTGAAGACCGGACACGGAGATTTTTCGGGCCGCTTCCGGTCAGCCGAGGCGGTCGCAGACCATCCACGAATGCGGGTGACAGATATCGAGACGCGGCTCGGCCTGACTTATTCCTATCGTACCTTGTCGACGCTGACAGCGGCAGCGCCCGCTGCGAAATTCGTCTGGTTGATGGGCGCTGACAATATGGTCAATTTCCATCTCTGGGGCGCGTGGCAGGGGATTGCGCAGATGATGCCGATCGCCATCGTGGCGCGTCCGGGGATTGGGCCGGGTGCTCGCAACTCACCGTTCGCCCGTCGCTTTGCCAGTAGTCGTGTCCCGGCTTCAACTGCCGCCTCGCTGCCGGATCGTGATCCGCCTGCATGGGTCTACCTGCCTGCGCCGCTGGACCCGATCTCCTCGACCGCTATTCGCCAGAAGAAAGCAGGACAATGAGCCTCAGCCCGGAAGACCTCGCCCGGCACAAGCGCCACATCATGCTGAAGGAAATAGGCGGACCCGGCGTCCAGAAGCTGCGCGCGGCGTCGATATCCATTGTCGGGGCAGGGGCGCTCGGCGGGCCATGCGCAATGTTCCTGGCGGCTGCAGGCATCGGGCAGATCGAAATCTGGGATGATGATGTCATTGAGCGGTCGAATCTGCAGCGACAAATCCAGTTTGGAGAACGCGACCTCGGCAAGGCCAAGGTGGATATCCTGGCTGAGCGCCTGGCGACGGATCATCCCGGGACAAGGATCAGCACGCGTCGAAAGAAATGGTCGCCTTCCGACCCGCTGTCCGGCAGCATTCTGGTCGATGCGACGGACAATTTCCCGACCCGCTACGCCCTCAACGCAGCGGCCCACCTGAGCGAACGCTTGTTGGTGCACGGCGCAGCCGCAGGGTGGACCGGGCAAGCCAGCGTGTTTGCGTCCGGCTGCCGGGACGGCGCGCCATGCTATCGCTGCTGGGTGCCCGAAACGCCGCCGAATGCGGCGGCTTGCGATGAAGTTGGCGTGGTCGGGCCCGTGACCGGAATGGTTTCAACGCTCATGGCGCTTGAAGTCGTGAAGCTGGTCACAGGCGCCGGAGAACCGATGATTGGAAGCCTTATTCTGATCGATGGTTTGATGGCCGACGTCAGGAAAGTCCGGTTGCGGCGCGATGCAACCTGTAGTGTTTGTGGCACTGAGCGTGCGATTTGACTTGGCGCCGTCAGGGGGGCTTAGTGCCGATCACCTGATTTGAAACTGCGGGAGCCGGGAACAAGATGAAACGATTGCTAGTCGTGCTGGTGACGGTTGCGATCATTCTCACGGCGGGCTGGTTGATGCTGCGCCGTCCGGACATTTCCTACAACACATTGGAGTCGGTCTACTCGAAATCGAACAGCCGGTACCTGAAATCCGGTAGTCAGATCGAGCTGCATTTTACCGATACCGGTCCGCGCGACGCGCCAATACTTGTGCTTGTGCATGGCTATTCTGCCTCTCTGAACACCTGGGACGCATGGGTGCGCAATCTGCGTAAGGATTACCGGGTCATCCGGTTGGACCTGCCGGGCCATGGCCTGTCGCGCTGCGTCGACAATGATGAGATCGGCATCGAGCAATTCATTGCCAGTATCGACCGCGTGACGCATTCACTGGACGTCGACCAGTTCACCCTCGTCGGCAGTTCCATGGGCGGGCACACCGCCTGGGCCTATGCACTCGCCCATCCGGACAGGCTGGATGGATTGGTCCTGGTGGATGCGGCCGGTTGGCTCAGTGCGCCGGGCGAGGACGACAAGGACCCGGTGATCTTCAAATTGCTGCGCAATGGGTTTGCCCGCAATGTGATGAAGGATCTCGACATGTCAGCCTTGATCCGGTCGGGGCTGGAAAACAGCTTTGCGGATCCTGAACTGGTGACGGATGAAATGGTGGAGCGGTATTCGGCCATGTCTCGTGCGCCGTGCCATCGCGAGGCGCTGCTCAAGATCATGAGCGGCACGACACTGCGGGTGCCTGCGTCCAAGGAGAGGCTGAGCGCAATCACCGTGCCGACGCTGATCCTGCATGGGGATACTGACAATCTGATTCCCGTGGCACATGCGGAAAAGTTTGCCGATGCCATCCCGGGGTCGAAGCTCATCATCTATCCCGAGACCGGACATATCCCGCAGGAGGAGCAGCCTGTTGCCTCGGTAGAAGACTTCCGTGCGTTTCTTGCCACCATTTATTCCGAAGAAACCGCAGAGCCTGAGGCGGTTGAGCCAAACGGCGAATAGGTCTCCGGGAAACCAGTCAGCAGGTTCACGCGTAGGAGGGGCATAGGAGAAACCCATATGCGCCTCGCCCTTTCCGCCATTGCCGCAGCCCTGCTTGCAGCCTGTACGAGCCAACCTGATTATCGCGCCAGTGATTCAACGCCGCCGACCGTGCCGTCTGTCGATCTCGATCGGTATGCTGGCCTCTGGTACGAAATTGCCCGCTATCCGAATGGGTTTGAACGCAATTGCACAGGTGTGACGGCTGAGTATGGCCTGAACTCCGATGGCACCGTGTCGGTGACCAATACGTGTTTCAAGGGATCGCTCGACGGAGAGAAAACGGTGGCTGAAGGCAAGGCCCGCATCGTGGAGGGGTCAGGCAACAGCAAGCTGAAAGTGAAGTTTGCGCCTGCATGGGTTCCGTTCGCAGAAGGGGACTATTGGGTGCTGGCGCTGGAGCCGGATTATTCAGCCGCCCTCGTCGGCAGTCCGGACGGCAAGTATCTGTGGATCCTCTCGCGCACGGCGCAGCTTGATGGGAAAACCCTGGAGCGTCTGAAGACGCGTGCCGAAGAGCTTGGATACGAAACGGCTCCGCTCGAAATGACCCTGCAATCGGAACAGGGGTGACGATTCTCGCGAGCTTTGGTAGGCGAACCCAATGAGCCTTCCCAATCTTGATGCCAACAATTTCGATGCCGAGCGCCAGCACTGGATCACCGTGCGGGTCTATTATGAAGACACCGACTTCACAGGCATGGTCTATCACGCCAATTATCTCCGCTTCTTCGAGCGGGGTCGATCAGACCATCTGCGCGACGCTGGCGTCTCCCATCAATCCTTGCTGGAACGGGAAGACCCGGCGGCTTTCACGCTGACGCGAATTGAAGTGGACTATCGCAGGGCGGCACGGGTAGACGACCTGCTGCATATCCGGACGCGCTACATCGGTACCGACGGACCCCGCATCCTTTTTTCCCAAACCTGTTTCAGGGGAGAAGAAATCATTGCAGAGGGTGAGATCACAGCTGTCATGATTCACGTCGATGGCCGCCCGCGCCGTCCGATCCGCGAATTGGTGAAGCAACTGGAAGCATATCGCTGGGAGGGCGAGTCTTGAAATTGATGCACTTGGCGCTGTGGGGCGCGTGCCTGAGCTATCCCGCGGTTGCGCAGGCAGAAGCAGACTTTGACGCAGAGCGCGGCTTCTATGTTGCTGTGCGCGGATACGGGTCGATCGGGGATCAGAACAATCTGATTTTCGATGACAGCCGCGAGATCGCCGGGGCCCTGGGCTACCGGGTCAACCACTCAGTTCGTCTGGAGGCCGAATACGGATTCCGCTGGGCCAATATCGCGGGACTGAACGGTGCGAGCACGGCAAGTGGCGATTTCACAAGTCGCTCGATCGGGGTTCATGCCTTCTATGATTTCCGGGAAGGCAAGCGGCTGCGCCCATTCCTGGGCGCGGGCGGCGGGGCAGGGGTGCTCGATTTCAACTTCTCTGGCCCCGCGGACATCAATCCGGATTTCATCGTGGTCGGCAAGGACACCAATTCCAGCGCCTACTGGAATCTGTTTGCGGGCGCGACCTATCATCTGTCGGACAATTTCCGTTTGTCGCTGGGCAGTGAATACGTCTCGTATTCGGATCAGGCCGTCGCGTCGAACCTTGGCGGAATTGATGGCATCAACCGCGCCTACAACTTCTATGTCGGCACGCGATGGTTCCTGCCCGACTTGTCCAATTGATCGTAGGCCCGGTGCCAAATATCGGCCGATTGCCCACGTTTCGTTAAGAAAACTCCCTTAGCCGTTAACTGTGCTGCGGAAACTGGCCATCCTGCCGTGTTTCTGCCGAATTTGGTGTGGATGAAGGGGTGTGCCGGTCCCGTTTGGGATGCGGCTGATCACCCATGACGCGTAGATAGGAGCTTTAGCCCCCATGGAATCAGAAGCGATAGGCACCGCCGCGAGTCATGCCGACTTCTCGCTCTTCAGCCTCATTATGGCGGCTGACCCAATTGTTAAGCTGGTGCTCCTGTTCCTGCTGCTGGCATCTATCTGGTCCTGGATGGTGATTGGCGAAAAGCTTTTCTCGCTGGGCGCTGTACGCAAGAAATCACGCCAGTTCGAAGAAGCCTTCTGGAGCGGACGCACCGAGGATTTCGACATGCGACCCGGTCAGGCAACCAATGACGCTGCCAGCCGCGTGTTTGCAGCGGCTGCGCGCGAATGGTCTGACGCCAAGCGTTTGCAATCTGGTTCCGGCGAGGCGGCGGCCCTTGTCAGCCGCGCCGAGCGATCAATGCGCGCTGCGGTGGATCGCGAGATTGGACGCGCCGGAAACGGTCTCGGCATTCTTGCGACCATCGGATCTGCGTCACCCTTTATTGGCCTGTTCGGGACTGTCTGGGGCATCATGAACGCCTTCCTCAACATCGCTGAACAACAAGATACCAGCCTGGGCACCGTGGCTGGCCCGATCGCCGAGGCGCTGTTCGCGACCGGCATGGGACTCGTTGCGGCCATCCCGGCGGTTATCTTCTATAACAAGTTCACCGGTGACCTGACCAAGCTGGGCGACCAGCTGGACACGTTCTCGCAGGATGTTCTGGTGCGTTTGTCGCGCCGTGCCTCTGAATCCGCGAGGGACTAGGCGATGGGATTGATCCTTGGTTCGGGTGGCAAGGGCGGACGGCGCGGCCGTCGCGCGCTGAATGCCGAGATCAATGTGACGCCTTTTGTGGACGTCATGCTGGTCCTGCTGATCGTGTTCATGATCACTGCGCCGCTATTGGTGCGCGGCGAGGAAGTGAATTTGCCGAAGACGAGTTCCGGCCCGATCAAGACCGAACCGAATGACGACCCGCTGGCGATTTCCATCCGCGAGAATGGCGAGGTCTTTATTCAGACCACCCTTGTTGAGGATATAGCCACGCTCGGTCCGCAATTGCAGGCAATTATTGGCGAAGGCTACGAACAGCCGATCTATCTTCGCGGTGACGAGAACACGCCCTATGGCCGGATCATGGAAGTGACGGCCGAAATCCGGGCAGCAGGTTATACACGTGTGTCCTTTGTGACCGAACAAAAGAAGTAGGAGCGACCAGCCCCACATGCTTCGCGGCTTTACCATCTCGACCCTTCTTCATGCCTCCGTGCTTGCCGCGGCGGTGATGACGTGGCCGATGAAGAAGAGCGATTGCGACAAGCAGATCGAACGACTGGAACGTGAGGAGCCGGGCCTTTCACCGGTCGATATCCTGCTGCGCCTGCCGCAATGCGCCAGCACGATTGATGTGCCGATCGACATTGTCGATATTGGTCTGGTTACGGACGTTGCGCCGATCCAGAAAGTGCAGGAGCCTGCCGAAGAGGAGCCTGAAGAGACCGAACCGGAAGAGCAGCCTGACCCTGTCGATGAAGACGCCGAAATCGTCGAGGATCCGCCGGAAGAACCGGAAGAAGTGAACGAGACGCGCGAAACCGAAACAGCCGAAGAAGAGCCTGTTGTCGAAGACACCAAGGCCGAGCCGGAAGAAACCCCGAAGGAGCCTGAGCCCAAGAAGGAAGAGCCTCCGAAGAAGGAGCCGAAGCTGATCGAGAAGCAGAAGCCGAAATCGGAGTCTGACGAACTCGACTTTCTGAATGATTTCGAGGATATCCTGAAGGACAAGGCCCAGACCCAGCGCAAGGCTGCGCAAGAACAGGCCCCGCCTCCGATCAATAAACCGGTGCTTCAAGACGTCCAGCAGCCCCGCAAGGGGGCAGGGGAGCGGCGCGGCAACACGGCCTCCCTGCAAGCCGCGATGCGCCGACAGATTGGCTATTGCTGGAATGGCGTCGATGATCTGCCCAAGGATGACCAGATCAATGTGGTGATCCGGGTGAGGCTGAACCTGGACGGCTCGCTGGATGGCAATGCCAGCCTGGTGACGCCGCGCTCGATGCCGATTGGCCGCCGCGGCGTTGTGGTGCAGCGGGCCCTGACAGCCGTGCGCCAGTGTGCGAACTACCAATTGCCTGAAGACGATTATGACGAGTGGAAAGATATCGAGGTCACAATCGGGCCGCTAAAGGGGAATTGATGAATTACGCTCCATCCTATCGGTTGTTGGCGGCCATGATGGCGATCATGCTCATACCATCAGTGCTGCCGATGCATGCGGACGAAGATGCCGCTCGCTTTGATTTCGGGGCTAAGCTGCGTCGCCAGATCGGATCTTGCTGGAGGGGAGCAGAAAACCTTTCCCAGCCCGAGCGCGTGAGTGTTGTGTTGAGATTCCAACTGACGCCGAGTGGCGAACTGGATGGCGACGTCACGCTTGTATCCCCGGAAGCTGACGAGGTTTCCGCAGTGGCGATTTCCAGGGCTACAGATGCGATCTTGAATTGTGCGCCATACAATCTGCCAAAAGAACACTATCATATTTGGGAAGACGTTGAGGTCACCATAGGTCCTCCCAAGAACAATCTGGTTTCCTGAAGGAGAAAGAGATGATCCGCTTAGCAAAACTCTGGTTGATGGCCGGGCTTCTCGCCTTTGGTCTCGCCATGCCTGCCGCTGCGCAGCTGCAGGTCCGCGTCGACGAGGGTAATTTCCAGCCGACCCCGCTGGCCATTCCGGACTTTGAAGTCCGTGGCGCGAATGCCGAAATGGCCGAAGACATCGCCGATGTCGTCCGGGCCGATCTGGAATCGACTGGCCTGTTCGACATCCAGAACCCGGCGTCCTTCATCCAGAAGGATCTGTCGATCGACGTCCAGCCGCGCTTCCCGGACTGGCGGATCATCCAGACCGAGGGCCTTGTCGTCGGCGCGTATGAAGAATTGCCGGATGGCAAGATCGCCGTCTCGTTCCGCCTGTGGGATGTTTATGGTGGGGAAGTCATGCGGATCAATGGCCAGCCCGGCCGTCGCCTGACCACGACGCCAGACAATTGGCGCCGCATCGCGCACAAGATTGCGGATTCCATCTATAACCGCCTGACCGGTGAAGACCCATATTTCGATACGCGGATCGTCTATATTGCCGAGACCGGCCCAAAGACCGAGCGTGTGAAGCGCCTGGCGATCATGGATGCTGATGGTGCCAATCAACAATATCTGACTGCGGGGACGAACACGGTGCTGACGCCGCGCTTCAGCCCGTCAGCGCAGGAAATCACCTACATGTCGTATGAGGGCGGCCGTCCGCGCGTCTACCTCTTCAATATTGAGACGGGCCGTCAGGAATTGCTGGGCAATTTTCCGGGCATGACCTTCGCGCCGCGCTTCTCGCGGGATGGGGAGAGTGTGTTGATGACCCAGGCCCAGGGCGGCAACTCTGAAATCTACCTCATGAATCTGCAGACACGCCAATCGCGTCGCCTGACAGACCACCCGGCGATTGACACCTCGCCCTCCATGTCACCGGACGGACGCGCCATTGTGTTCACGTCTGACCGTGGCGGCAGCCCGCAGCTCTACATCATGAACACCGATGGCAGTCCGCGGACCTGCCCCTCCGGTGGTCGGGATGTTGCTTGCCGCATCACCTTCAACAAGGGCCAGTATTCAACACCGGTCTGGAGCCCACGGGGTGATCTGGTCGCGTTCACCAAGCAACTCGGCGGTCGATTTTACATCGGCGTGATCGGGACAGATGGCAAAGGCGAGCGCCTGCTGACCGAATCATACCTCGATGAGGGCCCGGACTGGTCACCAAACGGGCGCGTGATCGTGTATTTCCGCGAAAGTCGCCCCGGCGCTGGGCCACAGCTCTGGTCGGTAGATCTTTCAGGCCGAAATGAGCGCAGAATGATGACCCAGACGGACGCCTCCGATCCGGCCTGGTCGCCATTGTTGCAATAAATTCATGGCTTTCGCCCCCGGTTTTCGTCCGGGGGCGTTGCTTTTTGGAGACAAAACGTCAAAATAGTATCGAATCTGGGCGTTAGCTCTGCTTCCGCCCGATTGTCGCCCGAATTCTGTCAGAATATGGAGACAGATACCCGCTACACCCGGCACAACGTTGACAAACGCCAGCCGTTAAGGCGTCAATTAGCACTCAGGACATCCAGGGGAGTCTGAATAGCAATGAATACCACTTTTAAACTCGCAGCCGCAGCCGCGGTTGTTCTTTCGATCAGCGCGTGTGCATCCCAACCAGAGCCTGTTGAGCAGGTCGAGGAACAGGCACCAGTTGAAGTCGCTGAGCCAGCACCGGCTCCGGCTCCAGTTGAAGCAGCGCCAGCCGCACCGGTTGGTCCGCTCGCAGGCTCGCTCGAAGACTTCCGCGTCAACGTTGGTGAGCGCGTCTACTTTGACCTCAACGGCTACCGCCTCGATGTCGACGACCAGGAAATCCTGAAGCGTCAGGCTGCTTGGCTGTCGTCCTATCCGGGCGTTCGCATCATCGTTGCAGGTAACTGTGATGAGCGCGGCACCCGCGAGTACAACCTTGCCCTTGGTGAGCGTCGTGCTTCTATCGTGAAGGACTATCTGGTCAGCCTCGGCGTCGACCCGTCCCGCGTTGACACGATCTCCTACGGTAAAGAGCGTCCAATCGCTGCTGGTTCCGACGAGCAGGCATGGGCCCTGAACCGCAACGGCTTCACGCAAATCGTTTCCGGCGCAAACAGCTAGGTTTCTGCCGCGAATAGCTTCACAAGATGCAGCCGGGTGCCTTATTTTGGCCCCGGCTGTTTTTGTATGTTCGCCCACAATCCTCCGGAGGCTTCCCCCATGTTCAAAGCGCCCGCTCTTGTCCTCGCCAGCTTTTGCCTGATTGTTGGTCCTGCCGCCGCTCAGCGCGCTGCACCCATAACGCAAGGGGTCACCAGCTCCGACCTGTCGCAACAGGTGGCGCAGGCCCGCCAGCAAAGCGCGCAGGTTCAGGTCGAGGTCAATGGATTGACCGGGGACGTGATGCAACTGACCGGGCGGGTGGAAACGCTTGAATTCCAGCTCCAGCAACTGCGCGAGCAAAACGAGAACCTGTCACGCGACAATGAAGCCCTCATCGACGAGGCCGATGATTTGCGAACGCAGCTGGAAAATCAGTCTGCAGATATTGCCTCCCTGAAATCCTATCTTTCAGCGGCGGGCATCATGCCCGAGGCCGACCCCATGCCGGGCAATGTCGGCGGAGAGTTCGGGACGATGCCGGAAATGGGCGCAGCGACTGACCAGAGCTTCAATTCTGGCCCACGCCGTCTTGATGCACCCGCCTCCATGGGTGAAACGACTTCAAATACCTCCGGCCCGACCCGCCTGACCATGGGCGGCGCAGCCGCTGCCGGCGAGTCTCTGCCGGAAGGTTCACTGGGCACGATTCCTGCCAGCGCCCTGCCAGGCGAAGCGGGACCGCTCTTCGCCCTTGCGAAATCCAAGCTGATCCAGTTCGACTATGCTGGTGCGGAAGAGGCCTTTCGCGCCTTCCTTGAGCGGTTCGGCGATGACCCGCAGGCTGGTGAGGCACACTACTGGCTGGGAGAGTCGCTCTATCAGCAAAAAGCGTATGCCGACAGCGGCGCAGCCTATACGACGATGATCCGGTCTTATCCCGACAATCCCCGCGCGCCGGATGCGCTGGTCAAGTTGGCGCGGGCAATGCGTCTGATCGGTGACAAGGAAAAGGCCTGTCTGGCCCTTGGTACGCTGCCGAGCCGCTATCCGAACGCTTCGGGTGTGACGCGGGATCTGGCTGCGGTTGAGCGAACCAAGTCCGGCTGTGACAACTAGACGACTTCCTGACACATGATGGATGCGTTTGATCGGCTCTGTGGCACCGCTTCAGGGCCGATCGGCATTGCGGTGTCCGGGGGCAGCGACTCGCTTGCCCTGCTCGTGCTGGCCCATGACTGGGCCGCGCGGTCTGGTCGTGATCTGATGGCGTTTACCGTAGATCATCGCCTGCGGCCTGAGGCCGCCGACGAGGCCCGCCACGTGGCCAGTATTTGTGGGCAGATCAGCATAGCTCATGAAACATTGGTCTGGGAAACGCCTGTATCAAAACAGGCGCTGGCCCGGCGAGCGCGGCATGGCCTGATGGCCGCGGCACTTCGGGCGCGCGGAGGGGCGCGCCTGCTGCTAGGCCACACGTCTGACGATCAGTGCGAAACATTCCTGATGCGGGCCCGGCAGGGTTCGACCTGGTATGGCCTTGCTGGCATGCAACCGCGCGCCGTGTCGCCGGTTTGGCCCGAAGGGCAGGGGGTGATGATTGCCCGGCCGGTTCTCTCACACAGCCGCAGCGAATTGCGGACATGCCTGACTTCGCGTGGAATCCTTTGGGTCGATGACCCATCCAATCGCAACCTGGCCTATGAGCGGGTGCGCGTACGGGCGCAGCTGGACGGCCATGCTGACCTGAAAGCGCGCATCCTTGCCTGTCAGGCGCGTCTGCAGGACGTGCGGCGGCTGGAAGAGCGTCTGATTGGGCGCTGGATGGCCGATTGTGTTGTGTGGGATGGAAAAGGTCGCGCACGGCTGAATCTGTCCAGGCTACCGAGAGAGCGTCTGGAGCGCGCCCTCGGCCTGATGCTTCAAATCGTCGGCGGCAAGGAAACACCTCCACGGCGGGATGCCGTGCAGCAACTGGCGGGTCGACTTTCAGGCAACGAGGCGTTTCAAGGTGCCACGCTGGGCGGCGTCCTGATCTACCGCAAGCGGGGTGATGTAGTCCTGTCGGCAGAGCCTGGAATAGCAGGTACGGCCGCCGATCCCGCACTGGCGCGCGCCCGTTTTGACGCAATGCGAGCGCTCTATGTCGGCGATACGTGACAAAACAGCCATTTTAAGAGCTTTTGAGTCGTTTTCATGCGATAAGCCCCCTATCTTACGGGGTGAACACCGGAATTTGGAGCGAGACGAAAAATGAACGTCAGAAACTTGGCTATCTGGGGCGCAATTGCCCTCCTGGTCATCGGCATGGCCGTGGCCATGGGTGGAAACCCTCAGGCAGCACGTGCTGAAAAGGCCAAACTGTCTGTCATTTATGAACTGGTCGAGGATGGAAAAGTCGCGGATGCGACCCTCGGTGACCAGCGCATCATCGTCACCACCACCGACGGCCGGACCATGGTCAGCGAATTGCGGTCACTCGACATGACGACCCAGCAGTTTCTCGAAGAGAACCAGGTTCCCTTCACGGTGGATGCTGACAGCGGCCAGAATACGTTCGCGTCTCTGATCTTTTCCATCCTGCCAATCCTGCTGATCGTTGGCTTTGTCTTCTTCATGATGCGCCAGATGCAGTCTGGTGGAGGTCGTGGCGCGATGAGCTTCGGCAAGAGCCGCGCACGCCTCCTGACAGAAAAGCATGGCCGCGTGACGTTTGACGATGTTGCGGGCGTGGATGAAGCCAAGGAAGAACTGCAAGAGATCGTCGAGTTTTTGCAGGATCCGTCCAAATTCCAACGTCTTGGCGGTAAAATTCCGAAAGGCGCACTGCTGGTAGGCCCTCCGGGTACGGGTAAGACTTTGCTGGCACGGGCCGTGGCAGGCGAAGCAGGCGTGCCGTTCTTCACAATTTCCGGTTCGGACTTTGTCGAAATGTTTGTCGGTGTTGGCGCAAGCCGCGTCCGCGACATGTTCGAGCAGGCCAAGCGCTCGGCGCCTTGCATCATCTTCATTGACGAGATCGACGCGGTCGGCCGTTCACGCGGCGCTGGCCTCGGCGGCGGCAATGATGAGCGCGAGCAGACGCTCAACCAGTTGCTGGTTGAGATGGACGGTTTTGAAGCCAATGAGGGCATTATCCTGATTGCTGCGACCAACCGTCCTGACGTGCTGGATCCGGCATTGCTGCGTCCCGGTCGTTTCGACCGTCAGGTCACTGTCGGCAATCCTGACATCATCGGTCGTGAGAAAATCCTGCGCGTTCATATGCGCAATGTACCCTTGGCCAAGGATGTCGAGGCGCGGACGATTGCGCGCGGCACGCCGGGCTTTTCCGGGGCAGACCTTGCCAACCTCGTGAACGAGGCGGCCCTGCTGGCCGCCCGTCGCGGCAAGCGCGTTGTCGCCATGCAGGAATTCGAGGATGCCAAGGACAAGGTCCTGATGGGACCAGAGCGTCGCTCCATGGTGATGTCCGAAAAGGAAAAAGAACTGACAGCCTGGCACGAAGCTGGTCATGCCGTCGTGGCGCTGAAAGTGCCGGCTGCAGATCCCGTCCACAAAGCCACGATCATTCCGCGTGGTCGTGCGCTGGGCATGGTCATGCAGTTGCCGGAAGACGACAAGCTGTCCATGTCCAAGATCGAGATGACTTCGCGTCTCGCGATCATGATGGGCGGGCGCGTGGCCGAAGAGCTGAAATTCGGCGAAGACAATGTCACCGCTGGTGCAGCCTCTGACATTCAGCAGGCGACACGCCTTGCACGCGCCATGGTCACCCGCTGGGGCTTTGCCGACGCGGTCGGCCCAGTTGATTATGGCGATGACCAGGGCGACGTTTTCCTCGGCCAGCAGCTGATGCAATCCTCGCATGTCTCGGAAGAGACCTCGCGGAAGATTGAGGAAGAAGTACGTACGCTGATCCAGACCGGCATGGATGATGCTCGCCGGATCATGACCGAGTGCCGGAAGGATTGGGAGGCGATTGCAACCGGTCTTCTGGAGTATGAAACCCTGACGGGTGACGAGATTTCGGCTTTGCTCAAAGGCAATCCACCATCGCGTCCTGATTTGGGCGATGATGACACGACGCCGGGCTCGGCGGTGCCGGTGATTGGCAAACGCCGCAAGCCCAAGGGCGATGGCGGCCTTGGCGATCCGGAGCCTAATCCGGCCTGATCGCTGGGGTCCCAGCAAAAAGTTTGAAAAGCGCGGTCAGTTCGGCCGCGCTTTTTTTGCTTTTATACAATGGCTTGCCTTTCGCCTGCTGAACACTACCGTTATCCAACGAGTCAGGAACGTTCTTCTTGTCGACGGGTTCTGCCATTGCGCGCGCCTCTTCGCGGGCCTTGCGCGACGAGAAACAAAGCGGAGGCTGGCAGGCTTCATGTGCAATGCGCCCCTTCACGTGTCGCTCGACACTGGACACGAAATCCTGTTGAGGCCCGTCGGCCTGGATGACGAGCCACGCTTCCAGCAAATATTCCGATCCATGTCGCCGGAGTCGCGCTATTTGCGCTTTTTCAGCGGCGCCAATCCTGTGCCCGATGCGGTTGTCCACAGTCTCGCAAATGCGGATGGCAAGGCTCATATTGCATGGGGCATTCTCGACGCCAGCGAAGACGACACACCACTCATGGCAGCGGCCCATGCCATTCGCGCAGAGCCGGACAGCAAGCGTGCCGAACTCGCGCTTGGTGTACTGGACCAGTACCAGGCGCATGGCCTGTCCCGCCTATTGATTGCGTCGGTGGCGCTATCCTGCCGCGCGCAGGGCATCACCACGCTGGAGGCTGAAACCCTGCCAGAAAATCGAAAGGCCAACAGCCTCTTCAAGGCGCTCGGGGGCAAGGTAATTCGACCGTTGCCGCCGACGACGGTGTGGGAGTTCGAAGTGGATGACCTGATCGACCAGCTCAAGCATATGGAAAAGCCGGAAGGCTTGCGAGCTGTTTTCAGCACAAACGGGTAAGTGCTTGCCTCACAGATAGTTCATGGCAAGTTCGAGGGCCCGGCAGACGATGTAGATGACGAGGGCGAAAATCCAACGCCAGGCACCGACTGTTTGGGTCAGGTATTGAAGACTGTCGACACGGTCCCAAAATACATGACCATCTTCGCTCAGCGTTCGGGCGCATATGATATGGGTGATCAGGCTGATCAATGGAATACCGAGCCCCATGCCGGCAAGCATCGCCAGAGCTGAACGCTTCAGGCTGGACCGGAAGGACAGCCGGCTTCCAATAATGTTCCGTATTCTGATGCCCATCAGGGCCTTGCCGGGCGTATTTCCCAATTGGGAAACGCAGAATGCCTCAAGCACAGTGAAGGTCAGTGCGTGAAGCACGAGAAAGACGCCCACGAAGATATAGCCGTCGAAGAAAGCCTCATCCATCGGCCATGCCAGCAGGGTCGCCACAAAGCCGTAGATGAAGATAAGCCCCATCATGATCGCGAAAGAGGGGATCAGGCAGAGGTAGAAATCGATCCATTTGGCCAGGAAGCGAGCCCAGATGCGGGGTTTGTGCTCGGCTGCCAAGTCAATTCGGGGGCGCTCACCCTCCGGCGCCTCGCCAAAGACATCAATGTCAGGTGAAGTCGACATATAAAAAAGCCCCCATCCGGATCAACCCGGGATGGAGGCTAATTTGGATTCGCGGATCAGGAAACCCGTTCGACCATCATGTGCTTGATCTTGGCAATCGCCTTGGCCGGATTCAGGCCTTTCGGGCAGACCTGTGCACAGTTCATGATCGTGTGGCAACGATACAGCTTGAACGGGTCCTCAAGGTCATCGAGGCGCTCGCCGGTTGCTTCATCGCGGCTATCGATCAGCCAGCGATAGGCCTGTAGCAGGGCCGCTGGCCCCAGATACTTGTCGCCATTCCACCAGTAGGACGGGCAGGAGGTCGTGCAGGAGGCACAGAGGATACATTCGTAAAGGCCGTTCAGCTCTTCACGGTCTTCCTCGGATTGCTTCCATTCCTTTTCGGGGTCTGGCGTAACCGTCTTCAGGTATGGCTGCACATAGGCATGCTGGGCATAGAAGCTGGTCAGGTCCGGGATCAGGTCTTTCACCACCGGCTGCGAGGGCAGGGGCGCAATCGTGATGACGCCGCCCGGCAGTTCGTCGAAGCCCTTGGTGCAGGCAATCGTGTTCTGGCCGGCAATATTCATGGCGCAGGAGCCGCAGACGCCTTCACGGCAGGAGCGGCGGAATGCCAGCGTCGGGTCGACATTGTTCTTGATGTAGAACAACACGTCCAAGATCATTGTGCCGGCGCGATCCATGTCCACCCAATAGGTGTCCCAGCGTGGATTACCGCCCTCTTCCGGGCTGTAGCGATAAATCCGGAACTGGCGGAGATTGGTCGCGCCTTGCGGCTTCGGCCAGGTCTTGCCCTTTTTGGGCGCGGAGCCTTTGGGGAGAGTAAGTTGAACCATGTCGTGCTCGCCTTGATATCCTAGTAAACCCGGGCCTTGGGCTCGATGTAGCTGATTTCGTTCGAAAGCGTGTAATTGTGCACTTCGCGATAGTCGATCGTGACCTTGCCGGCCTCATCGCACCAGGCGAGCGTGTGTTTCATCCACGTTTCGTCATTACGCTCCGAGAAGTCTTCGCGGGCGTGCGCGCCGCGGCTTTCCTGACGGTTGGCCGCAGAGTTCACGGTGACAGCAGCCTGCGCGATCAGATTGTCGAACTCGAGGGCTTCAACAAGATCCGTATTCCAGACCATGCCGCGGTCTTTCACGTCGATCCCGGGCGCTTTCTTGTAGACTTCCTCGATGGCATCGACGCCGTCCTTCAGGACATCGCCGGTGCGGAAGACGGCGCAATTGTTCTGCATGCCCTTTTGCATTTCGAGGCGGAGGGCAGCGACAGGTTGGTCGCCCGTTGCGTTGCGCAGGCGGTCAAGCCGCGCGAGGTGGCTGTCGGTGGCGCCCTTCGGCAATTCCGGCTGGGTTGCGCCCGCTTCCGTGGTGGCGCCACAGCGCTGGCCGGCTGCGCGACCGAAGACGACAAGATCGATCAGCGAGTTGGAGCCGAGACGGTTGGCGCCGTGTACGGAGACACAGGCCGCTTCGCCGACGGCCATCAGACCGGGCACGACCGAATCCGGGTCTCCATTCTTCTTGGTCAGTACTTCGCCATGATAATTGGTCGGGATGCCGCCCATATTGTAATGAACGGTCGGAAGCACCGGGATCGGCTCTTTCGTGACGTCCACGCCAGCAAAGATTTTCGCCGTCTCGGAGATGCCCGGCAGGCGGGCCGCCAGGACTTCTGCGCCGAGATGCTCGAGATGGAGGTGGATATGATCCTTCTCCGCGCCGACACCGCGGCCCTCGCGGATTTCCATGGTCATGGCACGGGAGACCACGTCGCGAGACGCGAGGTCTTTTGCTGACGGAGCATAGCGCTCCATGAAGCGCTCACCTTCGGAATTGGTCAGGTAACCGCCTTCGCCGCGCGAACCTTCAGTGATCAGGCAGCCGGAGCCGTAGATACCGGTCGGGTGGAACTGGACGAATTCCATGTCCTGCAATGGCAGGCCGGCGCGGAGCACCATGGCATTGCCGTCACCCGTACAGGTGTGAGCCGAGGTACAGGAGAAGAAGGCGCGGCCATACCCGCCGGTCGCAAGCACGACTTTCTGCGCGCGGAAGCGGTGCAGCGTGCCGTCATCGAGTTTCCACGCGGTGACACCGCGGCAAGCGCCTTCCTCATCCATGATGAGGTCGAGCGCGAAATATTCGATGAAGAATTCGGTCTCTTCCTTGACGCACTGACCATACAGTGTGTGCAGCATGGCGTGACCGGTACGGTCAGCCGCAGCACATGTCCGCTGGACAGGGCCCTGACCAAAATCACGTGTCATGCCGCCGAATGCGCGCTGGTAGATCTTACCTTCCTCTGTTCGCGAGAAGGGCATGCCCCAATGCTCAAGTTCGTAAACCGCAGCAGGCGCTTCACGGCAAAGATATTCGATGGCGTCCTGATCGCCGAGCCAGTCTGACCCTTTGACCGTGTCGTACATATGCCAGCGCCAGTCATCCTCGCCCATATTGCCAAGCGAGGCGGCAATGCCACCTTGTGCAGCCACCGTGTGGGAGCGCGTCGGGAAGACTTTGGAGATACAGGCCGTTTTCAGGCCTGCCTGTGCGGCGCCCAAAGCTGCGCGGAGGCCAGAGCCGCCGGCGCCAACAACCACGACATCATATGTATGGTCGGTCCAGGTATAATTGCTCATCTTATGTTTCTCCCGCGAGGCTAGACGCCCGCGCCAATCCAGATTTTGAGAACCGACAGGGCCACCGTCACGAAAAGCGCGATGCACGCAAAGCTGTTCAGGATAAGCAGGGCCGATTTGGTTCCTGTCTTCGCGATATAGTCCTCGATCACCACTTGCATACCAATGCGCATGTGAAAGAACGCCGCGCCGGCAGTCAGGATCAGCAGGATGGCGTTCCAGGGCTTGGCGGCCCATGCCTGAGCGTCAACGATATTGCCGCTCATCGCGTTGATGATGGAGTAGACGAACCACGGTACGAGGAAGATCAGCGCAATCGCGGAGACGCGCTGACGAATATGGGTTTCGGTGCCGGACTTGGCCGAGCCGAGGCCACGAGCCATTTTGGCTGGCGTAATGAAATCGTGTGAAGACATGTCCGTCGCCCCCTAAAGCCAAGTCGTTGCGGCGAAGATGGCCGCAGCGCCAATAACGGCGAAAAGATAGATAAACACCGACACGGTGCTGGCTGTTTTGGGGTCAAATCCGATATGCGGCCCATCCCAGAGCAGGTGACGGATGCCATTCGCGAAATGATAGAGTACCGCGACAGCCCACAGGAACAGGATGACCTGACCATACCAGACTGAGATGACGCTTTCGATCACACTATACCATTCGGCATTGGTTGCGAGCGCGACGATCCAGGCGGTGATAAGGAAGCTTCCGAAATACAGGGCTGTGCCGGTAATTCGATGGGTGATGGACGCGGCCATCGTAATGTGGAAACGCCAGATCTGGAGATGTGGCGACAATGGGCGAGGATCTGCCCGGGAAGTGCTTGCCATGAGGGATGACCTTGCTTGCCTGCAATGAACGCTTTGGCTTGGGTTCTAGGTTTCTCTATGGTCCTGTCAACGCCACAGGGCTAGGGAGCGACAATATGAAACCTTTTCTTTTTGCACTTGCCGCAGGGGCGCTCACAGCTGTGCTGGCACAGGGAGCTGCTGCAGATCCGCTCGACGCGCTGATTCCAGCCTATGAGTCTTATGTGGACGCCGTCAGTCCTGAAGATGCAGCACGGGAAGAGAATCGCGCGCCAGATCGCTGGGCGGATGTTCGGCCGGCCTCTATTGCGGCCCAAACGGACGCCGCGCGGGCCCTTCTGAAAGATGTGCAAAAAGCTGAAACCGAACATGTCATCGATCAGGCGATCCTGATTCGCCTGTTGAAATCGGACATCAACTGGGCGGAGACTGATTCGGCCCGCATCCCGTTCACGGGTGACTGGGGTTTTCAGGCCGAACCTGTCTTTGCCGCGATGCGGACAGATATCGACAGCGTGGAATCCGCCGAGGCCTGGATTGCACGCCTGAACGACGTGCCACGCTATTTCGCCGAGAATATCGAGAATATGAGGCGCGGGATCGAAACCGGGTGGACCGCCAACCGGGATCCCCTTGAAACCGTGATCGACCAGATCCGGGAACAGATCATGGACGATGCGTCTGAAAGCGGCCTTTACGCGCCGTTCAAGGCTCTGCCGGAAGGCATCGACCCCGAAATCGCTGCGCGTCTCAGGGCGGAAGGCCTTCAGGCGACCGCTCGTGCCATTTCCGCCTATCTGGATGTCCTGCGCTTCCTTGAAATCGAGTATCGGCCGTATCTGCGTCAGGGTGCAGGAATCGCAGATCTCGAGAATGGACGCGAGGTTTATGCTGCGGCGGTTGAACACTACACGGCCGGGGCGGGCTACAGTCCGGAGGAGATCCATCTTCTTGGCCAGTCGGAAGTCACGCGGATCCGGTCCGAGATGGAACAAATCATCGCAGAAATCGGCTTTGAAGGCAGCTTTGAGGACTTCCTGACCTATCTGAGGACTGATCCGCAATTCTATGCCCAGTCTGCCGATGAGTTGATGGAGGCTGCCGAAGAAATCTCCTCACGCTTGCGCGCCAGTTTGCCGGACTATTTCGGGACGCTTCCGGAGCTGGAATTTGAGGTCCAGCCTGTGCCAGATTCGATCGCGCCGGGCTATACGACCGGCCGTTATGTATCGGGCGATCCGGAGGAGGGTCGCCTCGGTATTTACCTTGTGAATACCTATGCCCTCGACCAAAGACCCCTTTATGAATTGCCCGCCTTGTCTGCGCACGAGGCCGTTCCCGGCCATCATCTTCAGATTGCGCTGGCCCAGGAAATGTCGGACCAGCCGGACTTCCGGAAGAACTATTATGCGACAGCCTTCGGTGAAGGCTGGGGGCTATACGCTGAGCGGATTGCGGGTGAAGCGGGCATTTATCGCACACCTTATGAGCGCTTTGGCGCTCTATCCTATGAGATGTGGCGGGCTTGCCGGCTTGTCGCGGATACGGGCCTGCACTGGTATGGCTGGACACGGTCACAAGCCGAAGCGTGTTTCATTGAGAATTCCGCGCTCGCCCCGCTGAACATCCAGACGGAGGTGACACGCTATATCGGCTGGCCGGGGCAGGCAGTTGCCTACAAGGTGGGCGAGCTCAAATTCCGGGAGCTGCGGGCCAAGGCGGAACTTGAACTGGGTGAGGATTTCGATCTACGCGCATTTCATGATTCGGCGCTTGCAGAAGGCGCTGTACCCCTCGATGTGCTGGATGTGCGCATTGATGACTGGATTGATACCCAACAAATCAGTCCCTCGGCTCCCAACGTCTTGCCAAACTGAGCCTTCATGAAACTCACCATTATCGAGACCGGGCTCGTGCCTGAACCCATTCGGGCGGATTTTGCGGATTATCCGGAGATGTTCCGGAACCTGATATCTGCCGCAGACCCGGATATCGAGTATGAAACCGTGTCCGTCATTCAGGGAGAGCCTTTACCTGATATCGCCGGGCTGGAGGCGATCCTCATCACAGGCTCTCCTGCGGGCGTGTATGATGACTATGACTGGATCGCGCCGCTGATGCAGTTCATCCGGGATGCGGCCTCAGCCAGCGTGCCACAGGTCGGTATCTGTTTCGGTCATCAGATCATGGCAGAAGCATTGGGCGGAAAGGTCATCAAATCTCCCAAGGGTTGGGGGATCGGTCGGCATTCCTATGATGTGAAAGCATGTCCCGACTGGATGGGGGGCGATTGCCCGGCAACGATTTCCGTGCCGGTCAGCCATCAGGATCAGGTCGTTGAATTGCCGCCGGGTGCCAGCGTGCTGGCGCGGTCAGATTTCACGCCTTTTGCGGCGATAGAGTATGGCAAGACGCCTGCGATATCCTTCCAGTGCCACCCGGAGTTTGATGCTGACTATTCGGCCGCGCTCTACACGATCCGAAAGGGTCGTCCGCTGGCCGCAAACGCTGTCGACATGGCGATCGGGTCGCTGGAACAACCGCTCGACAATCAGCGTTTGGGAAGCTGGATCGCCCGGTTCCTGACTCAGTCCTGAGCGGGGGCAGGGGGAATCCGCCCTTGAAACTCGCAGGTTTCCCCTGTGGCGCGAAACCTGCATACTCTTTGTCGAAGTGACACATTCGTGTTGTAGGGACGCACAAAATCTTCGGAGACGTACGCATATGATGCCCAAACCGCTGGCTGACATTAAGCCAAACACGCTGGAATTCGAGATTCTGCCGCTGGTGAAGCCAACAGGCTTTCGCGAATATGATGCGCGTTGGTGGTTCAACGGAATCGGTAAGGAGAAGGCACCGGAACTGAATTTCACCGGTGTTCAGGCGCTGGGCCTCGGCATGGCAACGCTGTTCCATGAATTGGGGGTCGAGCCCAAAGTGGTGACCGGGCATGATTTCCGCTCGATCAGTCAGCCGATCAAGAACGCGCTCATCCTCGGCATGGTGCAAGGCGGCTGTGAAGTACTGGATGTGGGCCTCGCGCTTTCGCCAATGGTCTATTGGGCACAGTTCGAGCTGGATGCAGCCTGCTGTGCCATGGTGACAGCGAGCCACAACGAAAACGGCTGGACCGGGGTCAAGATGGGGGCCGACAAGCCGCTAACATTCGGACCAGTTGAGATGGGCCGCCTGAAAGAGATCGTCATGGGTGGCGAGTTTCAGCCCCGCGCGGGCGGCGGTCATTTCCGGGTCGATGATTTGCGGGACAAGTATATCAAGGCAGTCGTTGGCGATACGAAGCTTAGTCGTCCGATCAAGGTGATTGCGGCGTGTGGCAATGGCACTGCGGGCGCGTTTGCGCCGGATGCGTTGCGTATGATGGGCGCAGAAGTTGTCGAGATGGACTGCAACCTCGACAACACGTTCCCGAAATATAATCCCAACCCGGAAGATGCAGAAATGCTGCATGAAATGTCGAAAGCCGTCAAAGATCTTGGCGCAGATGTCGCGCTCGGTTTTGATGGTGATGGCGACCGCTGTGGTGTTGTGGACAATACAGGCGAGGAAATCTTCGCGGACAAGATCGGCCTGATGTTGGCGCGCGATTTGTCGAAACTCTACAAGGACGCGACTTTCGTCGTCGATGTGAAGTCAACCGGCCTCTACAAGACCGATCCCGTGCTGAAGGAAAATGGTGCGACGGTCGATTACTACAAGACCGGCCATTCCTACATCAAGCGCCGCACCAATGAGTTGGGCGCGCTGGCAGGGTTTGAAAAGTCCGGTCACTTCTTCTTCCAGCCTCCAATTGGGCTTGGTTATGATGATGGGCTGGTTGCGGCGAAGGCCATTCTCGAAATGCTGGATCGCAATCCGGGCAAGACAATGGCCGATATGAAGGGGGAGCTGGGCGTTGCCTATACTTCACTCACCATGTCACCGCATTGCGATGATGAAACCAAATATGGCGTCGTCGACAAGATGGTCGCAGAATATGAAGGCCTGAATGGCACCGAAATTCTTGGTCGGAAAGTCATTGATGTGAATACTGTCAATGGTGCCCGCGTGACACTGGAAGACGGGTCCTGGGTTCTTATACGTGCGTCCTCCAACAAGCCGGAACTGGTTGTGGTGGTTGAATCCATGACGAGCGCCGATGATATGCGCGATCTCTTCCACAAGGAAATCAAGCCGCGCCTCGGCAAGCACCCGGAAGTCGGAGCATATAATCAGGAAATCTGATCCCTTTCTGCCAAGGGAAACTCTTTAGAACATGATCAGGCCTGTATCGCCCGGAGCGGGCCTGATCCATTTTAACCGGGCAGAATGTCTCGCAGCATCCCGCGTGGGCCGGGTGTGAAGTGCCCTCTGGTGAACTGGCCAGAATGGCACACTCAGCCCCTTGACCAACTGGCATAAAAATCGCACCCCCTGCCGCGAAGACACTAGTATCTTGTGAGGATTTTTCATGCGCGTTGCGATGATTGGAACGGGCTATGTCGGCCTTGTCAGCGGAGCCTGTTTTGCCGATTTTGGGCACGTTGTAACATGCGTCGACAAGGATGCATCCAAGATTGAAAAGCTGGAAGCCGGCATCATGCCGATTTTCGAGCCCGGGCTCGACAGCCTGGTTGAGAAGAACGTCAAGGAAGAGCGCCTGTTCTTCACGACCGAAGCCAAGGATGCGATCCGCGATGCCGACGCCGTCTTCATTGCGGTCGGCACGCCCTCACGGCGCGGCGATGGACATGCGGACCTATCCTATGTCTACGCGGCGGCTGAAGAGATCGCCGAACTCATGGATGGCTTCACCGTGATCGTCACCAAATCGACTGTTCCGGTCGGCACGGGCGACGAAGTTGAGGAAATCATCCGCAAGAAGCGCCCTGATGGCGAATTTGCTGTCGTCTCCAATCCTGAATTCCTGCGTGAAGGCGCGGCGATCAAGGACTTCAAGATTCCCGACCGTGTGGTTGTTGGAACCGATGATGACCGTGCCCGTGAAGTCATGCAGGAACTCTATCGTCCACTCTTCCTGAATGAGACGCCGATTCTGTTTACGGCCCGGCGTACATCTGAACTTATCAAATACGCCGCCAACGCCTTCCTCGCTGTGAAGATCACCTTCATCAATGAGATGGCGGATCTCTGCGAAAAAGTCGGCGCGAACGTTCAGGAAGTCTCTCGCGGCATTGGCCTGGATGGTCGGATTGGCAAGAAATTCCTGAATGCCGGTCCCGGCTATGGGGGGTCCTGTTTCCCGAAAGACACGCTGGCGCTGACCAAGACGGCCAATGACCATAATTCTCCCGTTCGCATCGTCGATACGGTGGTTGAGGTGAACGCGGCGCGCAAGAAGGCAATGGCTGAAAAGGTCATTGCGGCCATGGGCGGCGACGTGAAAGGCAAGACAATTGGTGTGCTGGGCCTCGCGTTCAAACAAAACACGGATGACATGCGCGACGCGCCAAGCCTGGATATCATTCCGGCTCTGCAAGCGGCCGGCGCCAAGATCCGGGCTTATGATCCGGAAGCTATGGATGAAGCAGCGCATCTGCTGAGCGATATCGAATTCGCAAAGAGCGCGTATGACGCCGTTCAGGATGCCGACGCGATGGTGATTATCACCGAATGGGACCAATTCCGCGCATTGGATTTTGAAAGAATCAAGGAAGCCCTCAGCACAAACATTGTGGTAGACCTTCGAAACATCTATTCACCGGACGACATGGCGGCTCGTGGATTCAAGTATACATCCATCGGTCGCCCGTCTATCTGAGGCGCTAGGCAAACAGGATCCTGAACATGAAATTCTTCGTAGATACCGCAGACACCGGCGACATCGCTGAGCTGGCAGCGACCGGCCTGATTGATGGGGTCACCACCAACCCGTCGCTTGTTGCAAAGTCCGGCCGCCCGTTCGCGGATATTATCAAGGAGATCTGCGAGATCGTGCCCGGCCCGGTCAGCGCAGAAGTCGTCGCGACTGACTATGACGGCATGATCTCCGAAGGCCGTAAATTGGCGAAGATCGCTGACAACGTTGCCGTAAAGCTTCCGCTGACGCTGGAGGGCCTGAAGGCCTGCCGGACGCTGTCGGATGACGGCACCATGGTCAATGTCACGCTCTGTTTCTCGGCCAACCAGGCGCTGCTGGCGGCGAAGGCCGGCGCGACCTTCATCTCTCCCTTCATCGGCCGTCTCGACGACATCAATGTCGATGGCATGGAACTGATCGCTGACATCCGCCAGATCTATGACAATTATCTGTTCGACACGGAAATCCTCGCCGCGTCGATCCGGACGGCAAACCACGTCAAGCTGTCGGCCCTGGCTGGCGCTGACGTCGCCACCATGCCGCCCTCGGTCATCAAGGGCCTCGTCAAGCATCCGCTGACCGACAAGGGCCTCGAAACCTTCCTGGCCGACGCAGCAAAGGCTGGCATCAAGGTCTAACCGATATGGCAACGCCAGACGGTCCTCAGGGCCGTGTCCTCATCATCGCCGGATCTGATTCCGGCGGTGGCGCGGGCATTCAGGCCGATATCAAGGCGGTCACCCTGCTGGGCGGGTACGCCATGACCGCCATCACCGCCATCACGGCGCAGGATACGCGCGGCGTACATGGCGTGTGGCCTGTGCCCATTGAGGGCGTGATCGGGCAGATGCAGGTCACGCTCGCCGATATTGGCGCCGACGCCATCAAGACCGGCATGCTGGGTTCTGCGGCGCTTGTCGAAGCGGTCGCAGAGCTATTGTCGGAACGCGCGCAGCTGGTGCCGCGTGTCATTGATCCGGTCATGGTGGCGACGTCCGGAGACCGCTTGGTAGATGCCAAAGCCGTCGCGGCCATCCGGTCTGAACTCGTCCCGAATGCACGGCTTGTGACGCCGAATGCACCGGAGGCGGAAGTCCTGACAGGGAAGGCGGTCGAGACGGTCAGCGGCCAGCGCCGCGCCGCCGAAGCCCTGCTGGAACTCGGCGCCAATGGCGCGCTGGTGAAGGGCGGGCATATCGGCGGCGATGTCATCACGGATGTGCTCCAGACCACGACCGGCGAGTGGATTTTTGAAAGCAAGCGGATCGAGACGACGTCCACGCACGGCACGGGATGCACACTGGCGTCCGCCATTGCGGCCCTGCTGGCGCAAGGGACAAGTGTTCCGGACTCGGTTGAACAGGCCCGGGAATACTTGCTGAAAGCGATTCGCGCGGCCAAGGGGTTCGGGACCGGCCATGGTCCGGTTCATCATGGTTGGGTACTTGACGAGGAATAGACCGCCTCAACGACCGTTCAGAAATCATCGTTTTTCCAAGTACGCGTCCCGTGGCATTCAGTCGTCCTGATTGGAGACTCTGTCATGCCGACTTTGCCGTTCTACCAAATTGACGCCTTTGCTTCAAAGCGATTCGAAGGCAACCAGGCGTGCATCATGCCGCTGGAGACATTCTTGCCGGATGAAACCCTGCAGGCGATTGCGGCAGAAAACAACGTCGCCGAGACGGCCTATATCGTTCCGGCGGGGGAGGGAGTGTGGACGCTTCGCTGGTTTACGCCGTCGGTTGAGGTTCCCCTTTGCGGTCACGCCACTCTTGGAACTGCACATGTGCTGTACCAGGAGCTTGGGTACACCGGTGAGGCAATTGCGTTCGACACGATGAAGTCCGGCCGCCTGCATGTTCGGCGTTTGAAAGATGGACGATTGGAAATGGACTTTCCATCGGCCCCCATTCAAGAAATTCCGGTAACGGATGAGGTAGCGGATACGCTTGGCACGCGCCCTGTTCAGGCATGGGGCGGCATGTTCTATGCGGCTCGGTTTGAAACACCGGAGGACGTCCGTGCGCTCAAACCGAACCTGAAGGCGCTAAAGGATCTTGGCGCGCCGGGTGAAGGCTGGGATCGTGGGAATTTCGGGTGCTTTGCCGCTGGCGGGGATGGTGTCGCCGTCACCAGCCGCTTCTTCGCGCCGGGAAGCGGAATCGATGAAGACCCTGCAACAGGTAGTTGGCATACGATGCTGGCGCGGGTCATGAGCGAGCGATTTGGTCTGGACGAGATGTCTTGCTACCAAGCCTATCCGGGCCGGGGCGCAAAGATCGATACGCGTCTTGAAGGCGATCGCGCCAAGCTTGTCGGTCGTGCAGTAACAGTGATCGAGGGCAGCTTCCGTCTCTGAATCCTTATTCATTGCCCCAAGGCGCAGGAGGTGGCGCAACGGGTTGTGAAGTATCGAACTCGATTCGGAAAAAGCGTTTCGGGCGCTTCATCTCATAAGCGAACAAATTGTCTGACGGACGCACCTCGATCGCCCAGGTGTTGTCTTTGGACTGAGGAATACCTTCAGAATCGAACAGGGCTTTCGTGGCGTCATCCGCCGGAAAGGCCATTCGACTGGCGCTGGCCTGGTCATTACCTGCGCCGCCATACCATGTGATTGCATCGGGGCTGCCATCCTCATGCGTGTGCGTATGGTGCAAGGCCAGGTGGGGTCCATCATTGTGGAGTACCCAGACACGGGAGCGGTCATCGCCGACATGAAGCGGAATACGGACTTCCTGTGGAGAACACTCCCGAACATGCATAACAATACGCTCTGTGCGCCACTCATCATCTTCTGGATCTTTGCTGACAATCTCGCCCTCAAATGCCTGCCCGCACAGGGTCGTCAATCGAGACATGAATTTTGCGTCCGAATCCTGTTTTGCTGGCTGGCCGCAGGCGGCTACCAGAGCCAGAACGACAAGGCTTGCGAGTAGGGGAAGCTTCATCTTGGACCTTTCTCTAGTGGCGGAAGTGGCGCATGCCAGTAAAGACCATGGCGAGGCCAGCCTCGTCGGCGGCGGCGATGACTTCATCATCGCGGATCGAACCGCCCGGCTGAATGACGGCTGTTGCGCCCGCTGAAGCGGCCTGAAGCAGCCCGTCTGGGAACGGAAAGAATGCGTCGGATGCGGCAACGCACCCTTTGGTCTTTGGCTCGGGCCAGCCTGCGATGTCTGCGGCGTCCTCTGCTTTGCGCGCGGCAATGCGTGCGGAGTCAATCCGGCTCATCTGTCCCGCGCCAATGCCCACAGTTGCACCGTCTTTGGCGTAGATGATGGTGTTGGACTTCACATGCTTGGCGACGCGCCAGGCGAACAGCATGTCATTCAATTCCTGCTCGGTTGGGACTTTCTTCGTCACGACCTTCAGGTCTGCCTTGCCGATGCGGCCAAAGTCACGATCCTGCATCAGGAAGCCACCGGAGACCGTCTTGACGAACCGGCCAGCCGAAGCGGGGTCCGGCAGGCCTTCCGTAATCAGGAGGCGGAGGTTTTTCTTTTTGGCAAACACTGCTTCAGCGGCTGCATCTGCTCCCGGTGCTATGACGACTTCTGTGAAGACCTGGGAAATTTCCTGAGCGGTTGCTTCGTCCAGCGGGCGGTTCAGTGCGACGATCCCGCCAAAGGCAGAAGTCGAGTCACATGCCAGTGCCGAACGATAGGCTTCGATGATGCTCCGGCCTTGCGCAACGCCGCATGGATTGGCGTGCTTGATGATGGCGACGGCAGGGATCTCATCACCCAGTTCGCCAATCAGTTCATAGGCGGCATCTGTGTCATTGATGTTGTTGTAGGACAGTTCCTTGCCTTGCAGCTGTTTTGCAGTTGCCACGCCGGGACGTTTCTCGCCGGTCACGTAGAAGGCGGCTTTCTGGTGCGGGTTTTCGCCATAGCGCAGCGATTGCTGAAGCTTGCCCCCAAGGCTGGCCCAGTCTGGAGCGGTCTCGCCAAGTTGGTCTGCATACCAATTGGAAATTGCGGAATCATAGGCCGCTGTACGGGCATAAGTTTTCGCGGCCAACTTGCGGCAGAGTCTGACGCTGACATGGCCATCATTTGTCTCCATTTCAGCAAGCACTGCGTCGACATCAAAGCCATCGGTGCAGACGGCGACGAAGGCACCATTTTTTGCCGCCGCACGCAGCATGGCCGGACCACCGATATCGATATTCTCGATGCAAGTGTCGAAGTCTGCGCCAGAGGCAACCGTCGCCTCAAACGGATAGAGATTTACATAAATCAGGTCGATCGCGCCAATGCCGTGTGTTTCGGCATCTTTCACGTGGGAGGGATTGTCGCGCAGATAGAGCAGACCGCCATGCACCGCCGGGTGAAGCGTCTTGACCCGGCCGTCCATCATTTCCGGAAAGCCTGTCAGGTCGGCAACATCTTTCACATCCAAGCCGGCTTCTTTCAGAAGTTTCGATGTGCCGCCGGTGGAGACCAGTTCGACCCCCTTGGCGGCAAGCTTTTGAGCTTGTTCCACCAGTCCGGTCTTGTCGGACACGGAAAGCAGGGCGCGGCGAATGCGAACGGGAGCTCCGCGGGTGGCGGCATCTGTCATGTTGAGAATTCCTTTGGCGCAGGCTGAATGCTTGTGCCGCGGGGCGTATCATGACCGCGGCGTGGGTCAAGCGCTCCAGCGTCGCGCCTTTTCGGCTCGCTCGCTGGCATATTCCGGAACGAGAACGCCCAACAGGCGGAGGGCTTCAGAGCGTTCGCGCCGGGATGCCGCCTCAATCAACTCCCCGAGCCGCTTTTCAAAAAGCTCGGAAGGCGCATGCAGGTTTTCGACCTGCCAGATGCCGTCCACTTTGGTGGAGACCACGGCTTCATGCTCATAGGTCAGCACCTCATGCATCTTTTCGCCATCGCGCAGGCCGGTCGTGGTGATCTTGATGTCGACCCCTGGAACCAGGCCCTTCATACGGATCATGGTTTCGGCCAATTGCAGGATCGGCATGGGTTCGCCCATATCCAGTACGTATAGGCCGGTTTCTGATGTGCGATCCTGAAGTGCGGCCGATTGAAGGACGAGCGAAGAGGCTTCCTCGACGGTCATGAAGTATCGCGTCACGCCGGGATCAGTCAGAGTGACGGGGCCGCCCGCCGCGATCTGGCGCTCGAACAAGGGAACCACTGATCCTGATGAGCCAAGGACATTTCCGAAGCGAACAATAGAGGCGGCCATGCCGGTTTGCGCTGCAACCCGAGATACGGCCATCTCGGCCAGGCGTTTGGTGGCGCCCATGACATTGTCCGGATCGACCGCTTTGTCCGTGGAGATAAAGACAAAGCTCTTCGCGCCGACAGCCGCCGCGGCTTTGGCCGCGTTCACTGCGCCCGACACATTGGTCAGGATGGCTTCGCAAATGTTACGTTCCATCAAGGGAACATGCTTCAGCGCCGCCGCGTGGATGACGACATCCGGCTTTGCGCGCGTGAACACGTCGCGGACACGGTTCATATCGCGAACATCGCCCAGTCGGGCCGTGTGCCGGTTGGGGGGCAGGATGCCCGCCAATTCCATGTCGATTGAGTAGAGATTGAATTCTGAGGCATCGAACACGGTAATCGACGCGGGTTCGAGCCGAGCAACTTGGCGTGTAAGCTCCGAGCCGATCGTTCCGCCACCACCTGACACCAGGACGTTCGCATTGCTCACAAGAGCGCGGACCGGCTCAATGCAAAGATGGCGTTCCGGGCGCGACAGCAAGTCGGACGGGCGAACGGGCTCCAGCACTTGGGCTGTTTCATCCCGATTCAGCGCCATGATTTCGGCGCCATGGTTAGAAGCGGTCTCAAGTACGCGGATCGTCGTCTCGCGTTTACGCGCAGCGCCCGTCACAGCCACCCATGGCGTTTGTTTGTAGCGCACCGTCAACACTTCAATCAGGTCACCCAATTCGTCGAGAGAGCCAAGAATCGGAATGCCGCGAATGGCGCGGCCCGGCTCGGTCGCCTCCACGTCGACCAGGCCGAGCAGACGAATCTTGCTGCTTTGGGCCGATGACTGGATGCGGCGAATGACCTGAACACAGCTCTGTGAATCACCAACGAGAAGAACCGGCTGACCGTTCTTGGCGACCGGGCTGAAGATTTGAAACGGCTCGTGTGTCGTGCGGGAGAGGGCGAACATGCGTCCGGCAAACAGGCCAAGCGTCCACAAGATGAGCGCAACGCTCAATGTGGCGAAGGGCGTGGCCAGCAACCCGTTCAACATGAGCATGACCGGCAAGTAGATCAGGGCTGCAAGACAAACCCCCTGGAAAATCCGCACCGCATCCGGCCAGCCCATATGACGCCAGACCTGCTTCTGGATGCCAAGCACGAGGAAAGACAGTGCGACGGCTGCAGCGAAGAAGGCGGTGCTGATGGCGATCGAGTTGAAGGGCAACTCAGCGCGGGGCGCCTCGGACGACCAGACCAGTAATCCGGAAAACGCCATGGCAATGATCGCGATGCTGATGTCGAACCCGAGGGTCAGCGTCATAGCGCGTCGAGCGGCCTGTTTTGGCGTCATGCGGATCTTTCCTTCAGAAATGCCCAGCGAATACAATTCGGCGGCTGTTGTCCGTCCCCGTTAGGATCTGCAAAACCAGCCATAACGATTTGCTCGGGTCTTTCAACCACACCGCGCGCAAGATAAACTGTACGTTCAAGGCGCGCACCTTCATGGCTTGTCTTGAACTTCCAGACCGTACCGTCATCGCACACCAAACGAATGGCATCTCGGCCCATGATGGCTGTGACCGTAGGATGTAGGTGAAAGCGAATTTCAAAGCCAATGAACTTCCGGTCATCCGACGGCGGCTGAGAGACTGGTCTCACAAGGGAGTCCTCGCCCGTCAATCGCTGGCCATCGCCCGACATGAAAAGGCGGCGACGATGCAGCAATCCACACGGTGCCTTGTATCCGCCATGCTGCGCATCGAGCCATATCTCGTCGCCTTCTTCCAGGCGTTTGGCTGAAATACCTTCCGGTCCATGGGCGGAAAGAAGACGTGATTCGTCATTCAATGAGAATGTGGATGAGTCCCGACCAGCCAGGATCAGTGTGGAGTGGGCCCCCGTGCGCCGCACGGCGGCTTGCCAGTCCACATTCACCTCGGCGCTATAACCGCAAGAGGTAACAAGACGGCTTGGTCCGTCCGAAAGCTCGAATCCAAGCGCGCCTGCATGGGCAAAATCGCTGAAGGGGCGCTCGGGCGCTTCGCCACAATCGAGGATCAGCCGAAGACTATTTTTTTCCAGCTTCTGAAAGCCGGATTTGGGCGCGAAAGTGAACCGGCGGGGTGGAGCGGACAAATGGGCGAGCGCCGCCTCGACAACTTCCGGTCTCGCCTCGTCGCTATCATTGAACGGGCTGAGCGCGCCGTCGCCGGCTCGAAAAAAGGCGACCATTGCACCCATGCGCGAAACCCATTTCTCCAAGAAGTCCGGTTCCGGGTGGCCAGCGCGTCGGAACAGGTCCCGAAGCGTCAGAAGATGCACAAGAGCGCGCAGGTTTCGCGACGGGCTGCGGCTTACATGCCCACCATCGGGAAGGATTTGCGCCGTGCATTCTGCGTCCAGTCTGGCGAGGGCGGTCTCCAGGCTCATTGCGCGGTCTACGCACAATGCGCCTGCAACGATTGTGACAGCACCGTACCAGCGCGCTTTGGGATCGGTTGCCGCGTCAATTTGATCAGAAAGATAGCGGATTTGCCGAACCAGGCATTCCGAGCGGGTTCGTTGGGCATCTGCGGAGCCTGATTCGAAAAGAGCCGCGCCACACAACATCCAGTTCCAACACCTCACGCTGGTAGGCGCCAGCCTCCAGGAGAACCCATTGAAGCTTCCATGGGATTCGATCCAGTCGTCGACAAAGCGTCTGGCACGTTCTGCCCCAAGGTCGCCCTGATCAAACAGATCAGGCAGCCATGAAAACCGATGCAGCCGATCCGCGAAGTGTTTGGAGGGAAGGGGAGTCGACCATGGCGGTTGGCCCGGCGCGAGGGTCAGACGCTCCATGCCGATGCGCCATATGTCCTGCATTAGCGCTTCGCCGCGCCGGTCATCCGTCGGCACAATTGGGGTCAGATGATGGGAAAAAGCATCAGGAATTGGCCCAGACAGCTTCAGCCGCTGCAGGACACCGACTTTGGCATCATCGCCACAAGCTCCACGAAACCTGCGCCAGAGAGCGGCGTCATCTGCGCCGGTTCTCGTGCGGTCAGCAAGGATTTCGCTATCTCCGCCTCCCACGTCCACCGTCCATTCCGTCAAGAACTATACTTTTAGATTTGGTCTGAGCGACCTGATGTTGTCAGCATAGGCCGACCCGCCGCCCTTGAAAACGGCTGACCCGGCAACAATTGCACTAACTCCCGCGGCGATGGCTTTTGGAGCAGTCTCCGGATTCAGGCCGCCATCGATTTCCAGGATGATATCTCTGCCGGTTGAGTCGATCATCCGTCGCAGCTGTTCGACCTTGCGCAACTGGCTGTCGATAAAGGTCTGACCGCCGAAACCGGGATTGACTGACATCACCAGGATCAGGTCGATATCGTCCAGTATGGGCTCCACGATGCTGGCGGGTGTGCCCGGATTTAAGGCAATTCCTGGCTTCATACCGGCAGCGCGAATCGCCTGAATCGTACGATGGATATGTGGTCCGGCTTCCGGATGAACCGTGAGGATGTTTGCGCCAGCCTTCGCAAAGGCAGCTATGAACGGGTCCACGGGGGCGATCATCAGGTGCACATCGAACGGCTTGTCCGTGCATTTGCGGAGCTTTTCGATCACCGGAGGGCCAAAGGTCAGGTTTGGCACGAAATGCCCATCCATGACGTCGATATGGATCATGTCTGCGCCAGCATGGTCTATGGCGGCAATCTCTTCACCGAGGCGAGAGAAATCTGCAGAGAGAATCGAGGGGGAAATCAACACGTCGCGCATGCGCAATCCCTAAGCTGGAACAGCCGGCCACACAAGGTGGCCGGCTGTCCGAAAGTGTAGAGATTGGGCCTAGTAGCCGCCGGCCGGAACCAGTTTCCAACCATCAGCCCCGGCAATGATATCGACCGGTGTACCTGGCGCGATATAGACATCCGCGCCCTGAATGATTTCCTTCACGTCACCCGTCGAGAAACGGACAATGTAGGCATAACCCTGTTGCTTGCCGACAGCCTTGCCAGCTGCGTTACCGGCGATGCCGCCGATGACGGCGCCACCAATGGCTCCCGCAGTCTGGGCCTTGTCGCCGCCACCAAGCTCGGAGCCTGCCAGACCACCCAACACGGCGCCTGTTGCGGTACCAATCAGGGACCGGTCAGATTGGATCGTTACGGCACGCACCGAAGTCACTGTACCGGTATAAACGGTAGAAGCCTGACCGACCGCACCTGGCGTGGCTGTTCCAGCGCCATAATTGCTTGCACATCCGGTGAGTGCCAAAGCGAGGGCAGCAAATGCGCCCACAGCAACTTTCCGGGGAGAAAATTCGGTAATCATGTTGAGTGCTCCCTGCACATTAGATGGGTTATCATTGCACAGTTCGCCCTGAATGGCAGATGAACTCTGCGAGACCTTTTTGTGGCAAGTCTGTTTACCGCTTGAAAACCATGCGCGGATTGAAATCGATCAAATCCGCTGCAGGCGCGCAATGTAGAAGGCATCATGCCCCGCGCCGTCTTGCGGCAGGGTCAGCAGATCGCCCTCTGGCGTCAGGCAATGCTCGAAACCGGGAATTTCTGCTTCGGATACAGGCTGACGTGAATAAAGCTCCGCCGTAATCGCCTGATCGACGATATTGCGCCCTTCGGAGTCAAGCGGGGTGCAGACGCAATAGATGACGATGCCGCCCGAAGTGACCATGTCGGCGGCGGCTGTCAGGAGGCGCGTCTGCGCTGCTGGAAAGCGATCAATTTCTTCCTCTCGCTTGATCCATGCGCCCTCTGGATGACGTCTCAAGGTGCCCAATGCGGAGCAAGGGGCATCCAGCAGCAATTTGTTCACCGGAATCTCCGGGCGCCATTCATCGGCATTGGCCGCAACGATGTCCGCAGACAAGCCCGTTCGCGCAAGGTTTTCCCTGAGGCGCTCCAATCTCGGCTTGGACCGATCGACGGCGGTCACTTTCGCACCGGTGGCCGCCAGTTGAAGTGTCTTGCCGCCTGGCGCCGCGCACAAATCCACGACCTGATCGGTCCCGGTCACATTGAGCAGTTTTGCGGGTAGGGCAGCGGCGGCGTCCTGAACCCACCAGCCGCCTGCTTCAAACCCGGGCAGGGCCTCGATATTCGCGCTGTTCAGCCGGATGGAACCGGTTGGCAGCAGGTCGCCGCCGGTGGCCTCAGCAACCTGAGCCGGACCGGATTTTGCGGACAGGAAGATAGGCGGTTCGTGCAGTTGGTGCGCGGCGAGTTGCTCTGCGCCATCGGCGCCAAGATCATTCGTGAACCGGCTGGCCAGCCAATCCGGCCAGATCAGGCTCGCGGGCATTGCATCAAGGTCAGGCGGTGTGTCGGCTGCGCGCCGTAACACGGCGTTGAGAAAACTGCCTCCCGAACGCGCATCCGGCCAGCCCTTGGCCGCTTCAACCGTCTCCGACACAGCGGCATGAGGCGGTGTTTCCAGCCGCCAAAGCTGTACCACGCCAATGCGCAATAGGGCGCGAATGGCAGGGCTGGTGGCGTTGAGTGGTCGCGACAGCAGGGGTGAGAGACCCGCATCAATGCGGCCAAGTTCGCGCAGGGCGGCACTCGCCATCAGTCGGGCAAAGCCCCGATCGGGCCCTTCCAGCTCGTTGAAGCTGTCAGATTTGAGCATCGCCTCGTCCAGCGTGCGGCGGCTTTCCAGCGCCAGCATGAGCAATTCGGCTGCGGCGCGCCGTGCCAGGGCGCCGCTCATGAGTCTGACTCCATGATCAGCCCCACGGTCCGGCTTGGCGACGCGGTGCATCCGCAGTCTCGGAGCTGACGCCCATCTCGGCTGCCATGCGGCGCAAGGCCTCGATCCGGTTCGCGGTTGCCGGATGGGTTGAGAACAGATTGTCGGCGCCGCGTCCATTGAGGGGATTGGCGATGTACATGTGCGCCATGGCGGGGTTGCGCTCGGCCGCCATGTTGACCGAGGCGCGAGCACCGCGTTCGATCTTCTGAAGCGCGGAGGCCAACCAGAGCGGATTGCCACAAATCTCTGCGCCTCGCTTGTCGGCCTCGTATTCCCGTGATCGGCTGATGGCCATCTGCACAAGGGCGGCCGCCATCGGCGCGAAGATCATGATTGCGAGAGAGCCGATGAGGCCCGCCCGCTCGCGGCCAAAGAACAGCGCGAAATTTGCCAACATGCCGATCGCACCCGCAATTGTTGCGGTAACGGTCATGGTCAGCGTGTCGCGGTTCTGCACATGCGCCAGTTCGTGCGCCATAACGCCTGCGACTTCCTCGCGGGTCAGCGAGCCGAGCAGGCCAGAGGTCGCGGCGACGGCGGCGTTTTCGGGATTGCGCCCGGTCGCAAAGGCATTCGGTTGCGGTGTTTCAATAATGTAGACGCGCGGTGCAGGCAGGCCAGCGCGTTCTGCCATGCGGGCCACATCACCCGCAAATGTGCGCAGCATGGGGGAGGAGGTCTCCGGCGTGACCTCTTTGGCACCCTGCATGCGCAGGACAATCTTGTCGGCATTCCACCATGAAAATACGTTCATGCCAGCGGCAGCGACAAAGGCGATTGCCATGCCGAGAACACCGCCGATCAGATAGCCGACCGCCATGAACAGCGCGGTTAGCGCAGCCAGTAACATGAAGGTTTTTGCGGTACCCATGGGTGACACGTCTCCAGTGGTTTCAGTCGGGGGATGTTTAAATTCCCCAGAAACCTATATGGGGATTGTTAACGAAATGGGGAGTGCAGATGAGCACACCGGACTTTCCTGATGCGGCCGAAATCGCGCGTCGCGAGACCCTGAGACCAGAGGCGCGCCGCGCGCTGGAAGAAGCAGATGCGCGTCGAATCGAGATGGCTGAGGACGTCTCTAAGCTGCCGGAGAATGAGCGTGGCGGCCCTCGCAAGATTGAGCCGACTCGGTATGGCGATTGGGAACGCAAGGGTATTGCCTACGATTTCTGATCAGATGGACGCTAGAGACCCAACGCCTTCTTTGCGATGATGTTGCGCTGGATCTCGTTGGTGCCGCCATAAATCGATTGGGCGCGCCCTCCGAAATACGTCGCCACATCCGGCGCGGCATAGGGGGGCAGGGTGGCTGGAAGGTCGCCGGCCTTGCCGAAGGGCTGTCCGAAATGGCCGACGGCATCCAGCATCAGTTCGGTAATCTGCTGGTGGGTCGTGGTTGCCAGGATTTTTACTGTGGATGCTGCATCGCCCGGTGATCCGCCTGCGGAGAGCGCGGAGAGGATGCGGAAGACAGTCATCTCCAGGCCATCCACCGCCATTTCTGCTTGGGTCAGCTTTTGCGCAAAGCCCGGATCATCGATCAGGCGGTAATTGCCGCTCTCAGGCAAGGAGCGAGCGATCTCGCGCACATGGCGCAACATGGCCCGTTTGCCGCCGATGCGAGCATAGGAGGTGCGCTCAAACCCGAGCAGGTACTGCGAATAGGTCCAGCCCTTACCCTCTTCGCCGATGCGAAACTCTTCCGGCACGGTGACATTGTCGAAGAAAACTTCGTTCAGCACATGCTTGCCATCAATCGTGATGATCGGCTTCACCGTCACGCCGGGCGCATCAATGGGGCAACAGATGAAGGTAATCCCTTCCTGCTTCTTCCCCTCATTGGAGGTGCGCGTTAGCAGGAAGATCCAGTCGGCATGCTGGGCGGCCGAGGTCCAGATCTTGTGGCCATTCAGCGTATAGGTCCCGTTTTCCAGCACGGCGCTGAACTGGAGCGATGCGAGGTCTGATCCTGATCCCGGCTCTGAATAGCCCTGTGCCCAGCCGACCGAGCCGTCGCGGATGCCAGGAAGCCATTTTTCCTTCTGAGCGTCCGACCCGAATGTGTAGAGTACAGGCCCGACATAGACGACGCCCATAGGCGTTACGGTTGGTACGCCAGCGCGCTCCAATTCTTCATCAAAGACGTATTGTTCCTCGACGGACCAGCCGGGGCCTCCATATTCTTCGGGCCATGCCGAGGCGAGCCAGCCTTTCGCGCCGAGCGCCATTTCCGACTTTCGGACCTCTGCTGTTGTCAGCGCGTGACCTGCGCGGTTTTTCTCAAGAATGTCCTTCGGAAAATCCGTTTCAAAGAAGGTGCGGACGGTCTGCCGAAAGGTTTCAGTTTCCGGGCTGAAATCGAGGTTCATAGCATTTTCTCCCTTCCTGAAAAGCGTAGGGCAGGGCCTGCCTCAAGCAAGCCCTGCCCTCGCGTCGCCCGGAAGGGCGCTAAGCTCGCAGACTGGATCAGGCCGCTTTTACTTCCTCGATCCACTGGTCGACGCGGCGTTCGAGGATTTCCAGCGGCAGAGCGCCGCCGCCCAGAACCGTGTCGTGGAAGGCGCGGATGTCGAACTTGTCGCCAAGCTCGTCTTCAGCCTTCTTGCGCAGCTGCTGGATCTTCATCATGCCGATCTTGTAGCTGGTCGCCTGACCCGGCATCACGATGTAACGCTGGATCTCGGAGCGCGCCTGCATCTCGGTGATGGCCGTATTGTTCAGGAAGTACTGAACGGCCTCTTCCTCGGTCCAGCCCTTGGAGTGGATACCGGTGTCGACAACAAGACGGATTGCCCGCCAGATTTCGGAGCCGAGGCGACCGAAATTGGAATACGGATCTTCATAAGTATCCGGGAATTCCGTGGCCAGCCATTCGGAATACAGCGCCCAGCCTTCGATGTAAGCGGTGAAGCCGGCCTGGGTGCGGAACTGCGGTACGCCTTCCAGCTCCTGAGCAATCGAGATCTGCATGTGGTGGCCCGGAATGCCTTCATGATACGCGATCACTTCCAGTTCGCGTTTCGGCATCGCGGTCATGTCGGACAGGTGAGCGTAATAGGTTCCTGACCGCGATCCATCCGGCGTTCCCGGATAGTAGTGCTGGGCAGCTCCGTCCTGTTCGCGGAACGGCTCAACGCGCTTCACGACAAGGTCGGCCTTCGGCAGGATGCCGAAGAATTCCGGCAGGTTCGCCTTGATGTTTTCGATGTCGCGGGTCGCGTCGTCAATATAGGCCTGACGTCCCTCATCCGTATTCGGATAGTAGAAGCGTTCATCATCCTTGGAATCGCGCAGCATGGTGAAGAATTCCTGCAGCGTGCCTTCGAAGCCTACTTCCTGCTTGATGGCCTCCATTTCTTCATGGATGCGCGCCACTTCGGCGAGGCCGATCTCGTGGATTTCGTCGGCTGTCAGGTCGGTCGTGGTCTGCGTGGCCAGCAGGTGGTTGTAATAGTCCTTGCCGTTGGGCTGGGTGTCCGCGCCGACCGGGCTGTCCGGATCCGGCGAATTGGCCATGTCTTCTTCCGCGAAAGCGATGATGGCCTCGTACGCAGGCTGGAAGTTATCGACCAGCGCGATGCGGGCCTGTTCCAGCTTGGCGTCAGCCTCTTCCTCGGTCAGTTCACCGGCTTCTGAAAGTTTCGCGATCTCGGATTTGACGTCGGCGTAAAGCGCGCTGTCTTCGCCTTCGGTGAACGGCGCACCTGTGATGACCTTCTTCGACTGGTCGATCACGCCTTCATAGGCAAATTTCGGGGCATGGACGCCGCGTGAAGCAGATTCCCTTGCAATCAGGATCGCCTCATTCATGGCGCGACCAGTTTCGCTGATCCGGTTGACGAGGGCATCGAAGTCTTCGACCGTTTCCACATTGTGGAAATTGATCAGGAAGGTGGGCATGAAGCCCTGTGGGCCGTTCATCTGGTCGAAGATGTAGCCATTATAGAGATATTCTTCGCCGGCGACTTCCTGCTCGGTCTGGTACTTCCAGATATCATAGGAGATACGGTCTGCTGGTGAGAGCGCATCATAGTCGAACTCGTTTTCCATTTCTTCGGTGGCTGCAACGCGCCATGCCAGCTGCTCTTCGTGGCACTCAAGGGTAAAGCAATCGATCTGGTCATTCTTGTCCTTGCGGCCCAGGAAAGTCAGTCCAATCGGGCTGAATTGCAGTTCTTCTTCGTATTTCGCGTCAAACCACGCATTCAGGCGTTCGCCATTGGCTGCCATTTCTTCTGCCGTCACAGGTGCCTTTTCAGGTTCGGCGGCGGGAGTGGGCTGGCCACAGGCGGTCAGCGCAAGCGCAAGGGCAATCGCGGTGGCGGTTTGCTTGATCATGAGAGACTCCGGAAAATTTTTCTCGAATAACGATAAGACTTGGTATTCCTTTCCGCGGCGCTGTGTCAATTGGCAAGTCCGCTTGAGGGCGTTAGGGGAGGGGGATGACTGATCCACGTATTTCTCCCGACGACACGTCCCGCCGCGACCAGCGTGTGCTGCGCATTGGCACGCGCGGCTCGCCGCTCGCGCTCGTGCAGGCCCGGCAGGTGGCGGCGGCGCTGGAAATTCACTCCGGCGGTGCATGGCGCGGCGAGATCGTTACCTTCACGACGTCCGGAGACCAGCTGACAACTGAGCGTCTGATTGATGCGGGCGGCAAGGGTCTGTTTACGCGCGAACTCGATGCGGCGCTCGACCGAGGGGAGGTGGACGTGACCGTGCACAGTCTGAAAGACGTGCCGTCTGTCTTGCCTGAGGGGCAGCGTTTTGTGGCGTTCCCGGATCGGGAAGACCCGCGCGAAGGTTTTCTGTCACCACGTGCAACCAGTCTGAACGAATTGAAACAGGGTGCACGTGTGGGCACCGCCTCCCTCCGCCGGGAAGCGCAGACTTTGGCGCTGCGCCCCGACGTTGAGATCGTGACGTTCCGCGGCAATGTTGCGACCCGTATGCGCAAGTTGGAAGAGGGGCTCGCAGATGCGACCTATCTCGCCATGGCCGGGCTGACGCGCCTCGGCATGGCGCATTTGGCGCACCCGATCCCGCTGGAAGACATGCTGCCAGCCGCCGGGCAGGGGATCGTCGGCGTTGTGGCGCGGGAAAATCTGGCTGAAGATGCTGCAGAGGCGTTCAAGAAGATGAACCATGAGCCGACCGAGTCCGCTGCCCATATCGAACGGGCTTTCCTTGCAGCACTCGACGGCAGTTGCCGCACGCCGATTGCGGCGCACACGTTTGACAAGGGCGACACCTGGTCTGTGAAGGGCGAAGTTCTGTCGCTGGACGGCAAGCAGACTTGGTCTGCCAGCGGATCGTGTGCCAAGGCGTCCGCATTGCAGCAGATGACGGATCTGGGGGCCAGGCTTGCCGCTGACATCCGCGATGCGGCGGGCGGTGAACTGCCAGCCTTCGGCAGCGCATGGTGAAGCCACCGGTCATCGTGACCCGTGCGGAGCCCGGTGCCTCCGAGACCGTGACAAGGCTGATGGATATGGATTTTCATGCCATTCGGTCTCCCATGCTCGAGCTGAAAGCGCTCGAAGCGCCCATGCTGGACTTGTCGGGCATCTACAATTTGGTCTTCACGAGCGCGAATGGTGTTCGGTTCTTCGTGGAAGCTGTCGGAGGTATCACGGAGCACGTCGCTGATCTGACTACGTGGTGTGTAGGGCCCGCGACGGCGGATGCGGCTGAAGCAGCAGGCTTCCAGAGAATTGTACGGGGAGATGGAAATTCTGATGAACTCGCCCGCTTGATCCTGTCTTCGGAATGCACAGAAGACGGCTTTCTTCATATTGCGAATTCGGCGGCAGCCGGAAACCTGGTAGCGCAACTGTCCGCTGCCAAATGCGATGCCCGATTTCTGGCACTTTATGAGACGGTTCCCGCATCAGCGCTACAAGCGGATGCGGTTCAGACGCTCCGCTCCGGTTCGGGTGCGGTTGTTCTGGTTCATTCAGCCAAGGCTGCGCATGTTTTTGCGGCCCTGTCTGAAAGTATACCAATGGTGACCAATATCTGCGTCGCAATTTCGGAGGCCGCCGCAGCCCCGTTAAAGTCTTTGCAGGCGCGGGCACTTATATCTGCTGTCAGGCCCAATGAGGACGCGCTCATGGAGGCTTTGTTGATGGCTTGCAAAGAGCTTTGATCGCTGCCGAACTATATGCGATTGTGGCTCGAACTCCCGTCTGAAGGGAAATGTGATTGATGACCGAAGATTCGACACCGGAAGACGACCATATCGACTCATCTGAGCCGATTGATGCTGATTTCGAACCTGCCCCTGAAGAAGGCGCACGGGGACGCGGTGGCGTTTCTGCGGGGCCAGGCTGGCTGGGTGCACTCGTTTTGTCCCTGTTTGCGGCCGGTCTTGGCGGTATTCTCGGCATGGTCGGTTCACGATATCTGGCAAACAATCCGACCAATCCCGGCATGGTGGATTCGCGCCTGACGGACATGGAGTCAGGTCAGGAAGAAGTCTCCATCCGGCTGGCCCGGACGATCCGCGAGCAGGACGGATTGAGTGCGAGCATCTCTGCCCTCGCAACCGAGGTCGAAGCGCTGGCCCAGCGCGAAACCGGGTCCGCAGCTACAATAGATACAAGCGCACTTGATGAGCTTCAGCAGCGCGTCGTTGCGCTTGAGTCTATCGACACGACAGGTGAAGTCAGTCCGGAAGATGTCTCCCGCGCTGTTGCCAGCCTTGAGTCTCGGATGGAAAGGCTCGCCCGATCAGTTGAGCAATTGAAAGCGGCACCGAGCGGCGTCCAGATCGAACGGGTGATCGAGGTTGAAACCAAACTGGCCGAACTGCGCGACGATTTGAGTGAAGCCAAGCTCTCGAACAGCCGCGACGCCGAACAGATGGCGGGCCTGATTGCGGGTATGCGTCAGGATGAGGCCGCTGCGCGCGGGGCAGCCGAAACAGCGTCCCAAACGGCCGACATGGCCCGTGCGGTGTCCGCAATAGAGGCTGCCTCCCGAAAAGGCGGAGGTTTTGCGCCGGAACTGCGCATGCTCAGGTCGCAACTACCGGACGATTCTTCGGTTCGACAGCTGGCGTCCATATCCGCGGAGGGGGCGCCGACGGTTGCAGAGCTCCAGGCTTCTTTTGATGTCGCGCGATTGAAAGCAGAAGCGGCCATTCCGGACACGTCGGAAGAGGGACTGTCCTGGCTCAATCGCGCTTTCGGGGACGCTGTCAGTGTGCGGCGGCTGGACGGCGAGGACAGCGAACCGGATGCCATTCTTGCCAAGGCCAGTGAAGCGCTGGCAATCGGCGACCTCGAAGAGACAGTCGAAATGATAAGCCGACTTGAAGGCGAGCCCGCCAGAGCTATGGCCGACTGGACCGCGCAGGCAAACCGGCGCATCACTTTGGAAGCGGCGCTGGAAACCTTGCAACAACGCCTCCTTGAAGGGAAACAATAAGCCCCCATGAATCGGATTGTCCTGTTTGTCGTAATCTTGCTGCTGTTTGCAGTGGCGGCTTCTTTTGCCTGGTGGGCATTGTCACTGCCGGGTGCGGTGACTGTTCCGTATGGCGAGCAGGAGATCTCGATCCAGTCGGGTCTGGCCGCGTTTCTCATGCTGTTGCTCGGCGGCGTGATCGCCTTTGCCTGGTGGATCCTGAGCGGCCTGTTCATTCTGCCCGGAAAGATCGGAAAGTCCCGCCAGGTATCGCGCACGCGTAAGGCCAATTCTGCGCTGACAGAAGGCTTGCTTGCTGCCGAAGCCGGCGATGCCAATACCGCGCTGAAACTGGCTCGCAAGGCCGGGAAGCATGCGGACGACGAACGATTGCAATTGCTGCTCGAAGCCCGTGCCGCCGAAGCCAATGACGACTGGGCTGGCGCTGAGCGCGCTTGGGGCCAGTTGGCACGCCTGCCGGGCGGGCAGCTGGCGGGCCTGCGCGGATCAGCATCGGCTGCGGCTGAGCGCGGTGACCAGCAGACGGCGGAGTCCCGGGCGCGAGAGGCGCTGGGCATAAAATCCTCGGCCGATTGGCCGTTCAACTCGCTGTTCGATTTGCAGGTCGCGCGAGGGGAGTGGACGAGGGCGCTGGAAACGCTCTCGATCGGTGAGAAGCGCGGTCTCATCAAGGGCGATAGTTTACGCCGTCGCCGGGCGGTATTGCACACGGCGCGAGCCGCTGGCTTGCCGCATGACCGCAAACTGGAAGCCCAGAAAGAACTTGCCGAGGCCATGCGATCTGCACCGGCATTCTCTCCTGCGGCTTGGCATGGCGCACGCCAGCTGATGACCGATGGCAAGGCAAAATCAGCGCAAGGCGTGCTGGAAACGGGCTGGAAGGCGCGGCCACATCCGGCGTTGGCACAATTGTCTCGTCGCCTTGTTCCTCAGGACACACCGGAGAATGTTTCAGCGCGCCTCAGGGCCCTGATTAATACGAACCCCACTCATCGCGAAAGCCGTATCCTGGAGGCCGAACTGGCTATGGATTCTGCCGACTGGACAGGTGCGATCAAGGCGCTTGCCTTGCTAGTCGAAGAGAATCCGACGGCACGGCTTTGCTTGCTGATGGAGCGCGCCTTGAAAGGCTATGGTGATACGTCTGAAGCCGAACGCTGGGGCCGCATGGCCGTTTCCGCGTCGCGCGAGCCAGACTGGTCGGATCTGGATCCGAAAGGTATGGCGTTCGACTTCTCGCAGCGCAATTGGAGCCGACTCGTCTACACGTTTGGCGATGTTGGAGACCTTGTCCATCCACGTTATGAATCCTTCGGACGCGAGCTTGAGGCCGGCCGGGTCATGGCGCTGCCGTCACCCGAAGAGGAGGATGATCTCGCCACTGCCACTGCGCCGAGCGAACCCCGCATGCCACCGCTGGATTATGTCTCGGATGATGACTAAGCTTGGCGACTGCAGCTGCTGGCTCGCCACGTACAAAAGCATCTTGCGAAAATAGGCCTCTGTCGGTATGACGCGGGGCTCATCAGTGGATTTGCCGCTATAGCTCAGCTGGTAGAGCATCGCATTCGTAATGCGGAGGTCAGGTGTTCAAGTCACCTTAGCGGCACCATTTTTCCTAATAATTTCAATGCTCTGTGGGTCGCCTAATGTGATCAATCGATCACTTCCATTTCGTGTCCGCACCATGTCCGCACCGATTGGCGTAATCTATAGTGTTTACTGGGATTGGTTTTGTTGGGGCTGAGGACTCGAGGAGTTGCTCAAGTACCGAAATGTCGCTCGGCTCTCCCAGTCTCGCAATGTAGCCATTCAATCAATTTGGCAGAGATTGCTGGCAGATCGGATTTGATGTCGCATTCCCAGACAACAGCGACGCGCCATCCGAGATCGGCAAGCTTGTCGATATTTCGTTTGTCACGTGAGACATTCCTATCGAATTTTTCCTGCCAGAACTCAGGCCGCGTGGAGGGTGATGTCGCGAACTTGCAGCCCGGATGGCGGTGCCAGAAACACCCATGAAAGAACACTGCTGCATTCCACATGGGAAAAACTATATCCGGACGGCCAGGCAGATCTTTCGCATGCAGTCGATACCGAAGCCCTTTCGCAAAAAGAGCCCTGCGAAGGGCGAGTTCGGGCTCGGTGTCCTTCCCACCTATACCGGACATCATGCGCGAGCGAACCTGTTTGGAGACGATATCTGCCATGCCGTACTCTTTACCCCTGGAACCCCCTGGATTCCACGCTAAGGTGTCAGTATTGAGCGACGAAGTGGGACAGACGATATGGCTAATTTTCGGATCGTAGACCTGTTTGCCGGTCCCGGTGGCCTCGCCGAAGGCTTTTCCGGGTTTACGCGCGAGGATGGTTCTCGCCCCTTCGAAATTTCCTTCTCGGTCGAAAAGGAGAGCTCGGCACACGCGACACTTCGCTTGCGTGCTTTTCTCCGGCAGTTCGGAACATGTTTTCCGGAAGAGTATTATACTGCTCTGAATTCAGGTAATACCTTGCCGGACTTCGCGGCGCTCTACCCGGACCAGTGGGCCGCTGCTGAAGCAGAAGCGTTGAATCTGGAACTCGGAACAGATGCGGCCCGCTTGATCCTGAAGAAGAGATTGAAGCAGCTTGTTGCAGACGCAGGAGACCGGACAATCCTGATTGGCGGGCCACCCTGCCAAGCTTACTCACTCGTAGGCCGCGCCCGAAACAAGGGGAAGAAGGATTATCGAGCCGAGGATGACAAGCGCCACTTTCTGTATCGCGAGTATATAGACATACTGCGCACTCTGGAGCCTGCCGCATTCGTCATGGAGAACGTGAAGGGCCTGCTTTCCTCGTCCGTTGATGGTTCATTGGTCGGAAACAGAATTCTCGCCGACCTGAAAACCGTATCGAAGAAGCATGGCGGTTATCGCCTCGTTGCCTTGAGCGGGGGTACAGATTTGCTGGGACGTAATGCATCCCCTGCTCTCGCGGACTTCGTGATCCGAGCTGAACATCATGGCGTCCCTCAAGCCCGTCATCGAGTGATTATTGTGGGTGTAAGACAAGACATCTGTCGCCAGCCGGGCATTTCCTCTCTTATGGAGAACGCCTTGCAGCTGAATGTCGAGCCTCCGGTCGGCATCGGCAGTGTCATAGGTGACATGCCCGCCATGCGAAGCGGTTTGAGCCGTGGCGACGATGTGAAGCTCTGGAAGGCGGCAGTGCTTGTAGCCGCCGATACCGTCATCGCAGCAGCGGCAAAGAGAGACACTAAAGTTGCAAAGGTTGCGCGCGCCGCTCGGGCCGAATTGAGAAAGTCTGCTGCAGACCTCCGGCGCAAAGCCACGGCGCGATCAAGTGTTCCGAATTCCTGCCCGCCGGAGCTGCGCAACTGGCTTGTGGACAAGAAAATCGAGCGCCTGCCTAACAATGAAACACGCGGACATATGCCCTCCGATCTTGCGAGGTATCTCTTTGCTGCAGCGTTCGGCCAGGTGCATGGCCGTTCGCCCAAAGCCGCAGACTTCCCCGCTGAACTGGCTCCGGACCATGCCAACTGGAACAGTGGCAAATTCGCAGACCGATTTCGAGTTCAGTTGATAGACCGTCCTGGCACGACTGTCACCAGCCATATCTCGAAGGACGGGCACTACTTCATCCATCCTGACCCTGTGCAGTGCCGCAGCCTCACGGTTCGTGAGGCTGCGCGAATTCAGACTTTCCCTGACAACTACATGTTTCTTGGTAACCGGACCCAGCAGTATGTTCAGGTTGGGAACGCAGTGCCTCCATACCTCGCCAGGCAGATCGCGGCAGCACTGGACAGCGTATTACGAGATGCCGGTTTTGATCGCGTATCGTCATCGATGCACGCAAAATCCGTTGCAAGATCAGCCTAATTTGCTGCGGCAGCATCAAGACTGAGCGTGCAACCCTCTGACTGTAGCTTTTCCAGCAACGTCATCAGCACGATTGACTGCTTTTCCGTGGGCAACCGAACTGGAATGCCCGCAGCTATAGCCAATACGCCAGCTTCCTTGGGGGAGAGCATTCTGTGTTTCCGACCCCATTCAGTAACTTCTCGCCAAAATTCGGAACCTGCCTGGACCACAGCAGCCTGCGCTTCAATACCCGAGACTACTTTCTGGTCCTTTCTGGCGTCCTGATTCTGTTCCCGCACTTCTGCTGCGGAGATCACGAGATCATCGAGCCGGTCTGGCCAATCGACCTTTGCCTTTGCAACGCGTGCCGTACAAGCTTGGTTCTTGGCATATTCTGCTCGGTTCGGTTGTTCGGCATCGTCAAAATAGATGACCTGGTTGGCGGCTTTAGCAGCCAGCAATAATGACTTTGCGAGAACTTCCGGAATGCCTTGCAGTTTCCAGACATGCAGAAGATCGATCTCGCCACCTCTTGAACGCGCACCTTCCGATAGCAGGAAGATTGCATAGGGAACAATTTTGGCGCGTGTCCCTCCACCAGTATACCAAGGCTGAGCGCTGACGATTTTCTCGGTTTCACGGAAGATCATGGCCATTGCAGCAACACGTTTGAAATAGTCTTCGTTGAAATCCTCGCTCGATTTGTCCCAGACCTTTTCGACTCGTTTGGCAAATTCGACAAAGTTCTTTTGCGCCCCTCTGGCGACAATATGAGGTTGCCCTTCCCATGGCATTACGAACTTTGCCAGTTCAGACTTGTCGAACTTCTGTTGCTTGGGGTTTTCAAGATCAAACGCCTTGCGCTTTGACGGAGTAAGCAAGCTGCGGGCATTCTGGTATTGTCCACGCGCACGCTCGTAAAACCAGCGTGATTGACGAAACACGCCATCCGGCGATGGAGCAAGAACGCGCCGTGAAAACTGCTCGATACGAATATGATATGGGTGATTGGAAAAGAAATCCGTCGCACTGACCTTGTTCTGACTATTTGCGTATTCCGATATCTTCGGAACAACTTCAGTTGCAAGGTCCGGATCGATGATCGACAGCTTCATCTGGACATGGACACGTGACAGGTCTGTCTTTTTCAGCAGCGCGGCATGAAGTGAAGCCGTCGTCTGCCCGCCATTTACAATCTGCAGATTTCGAAGCCTTGCGACACTTCGACCTTGCTTTCCGGTTTCGAAGTCTACGCCCTCTGCTGTAGCGGTTATGCCATTGTTATAAGCAAAAAACATCTCGGGGGAGCCTTCAATCGTGTCCCTTATCTGGCGGTTCACCTTGCCGCGTGCCTGCAGGAAAACGCGCACATTCTGTTCCAAAAGTCGTGTGCCGAACCGATCATAGATGTCAGCGAGTTGTTGTCCCGGTATCACTGCCAGATATGACTCGTAGCTGGCATCAGTCACGTGCGCGGGAAGCACGGAAAGTGGCCCTCCAAAATCCTTGACCAGGTCGATTTCAATGTCCTCGACACCTCGTCCAGACGCCATGTAGCGCCCTAGTCGGCCTATATCCCAAACGCTTGCGCTGACCGGGCGCCCCTCGAAATCGACGACCGGGACGCTATCGACTCTGGAGCTAAGCAATCGGTTGGACAAGACGAAAAGCCTGATCCGGTTCACTCGCTCCCAGCGCGCAGCGATCATGTCGGCAAGTCCAAAAGCAGGTGATGTCTCTTCAAGCTGCGCACGAAATACCGGGTCGAGCGCGCGTTTCAGAAAGTTGGCGGGCCTCTTGAGCGCTGCTTCGAGCTCGGTTCCCGTAAGTGAAGATATGCTTTTGTCCTGATGAAAGTCGCAAACAATGAGAGCGAGGGTGCCGCCAGATTCAGCCGGGTCCCCGCCATAACCATCTATACGCGCGCCTCGCGTCCCCGCCCAGGCCACACGCTCGAAGGACGAAAACTCTCCCGCGTCCACCAGTTGCTCGCAATATAACTCGAAGAAAGCATCTTCTGCATACTGCCCATCAGAGTCAGCGGCGACATAGATCGATTGGAAAAACTCTTCGTGAAAACCGGAAATCTCATCATCGGCCATTTTGCATCTCCAGACGCTCGATGAGGGTCGCGAACGGAACCGAGTATGGTTCACATGCGGCAAGGGAAATTGTGTAGTTTACGGTTTCAATTCCAGGCGCAATGTCCGAACCGGATATTCTTGGAAAATTTTCACCGACCTCGAAGCAGACACTTGGACCGACCAACCAGACATAGGCAGAATAGTCATCGTCCGGATCGTAACCGGCTTCAAGGAGAAGGATTGCGAGTTGATCTTCTGCAGCTGGATCGCTGCGGCCTACAAGTCTGGCAATCCTGGACACGATATCATTCAAGGTCTCCCCTCGATCGTCTTCTGCGGCGCAGGCGTCAACCTCGACGACATGCAGAAAGAGTTCGTCGACACCGTCCGTATCGAGTTGCCATGCGGATGTGATTGAAACGAATGGTCTGGCACCACCCCGCCTAGCCTTGGACTCGATAGCAACGCGTCCCACTTCGAAGTCCTTCGGGGCACCTTCCGGACCGATCCATGAGCCCATCGCATCCGAAGTCGAGAGGGTCTTCAGAAGCGCGCGTTCCAGCACCATCAACTCTCCAATCAGTCCTTTCTGTGCATCAGGCGATAGAAGCCCCGATCCACCACCTTTCAGGAGATGCAGCCAACGCCATGTGCGGCCAACAGCAACATCCAGAGCTTCCTGATTTTCCTCCGCGTCGCGGCAACGATCCACGATATCGTTGCAGAGGCGGTGGAACACTTCGGCATGCTCAGCCTTTTTGAGTCTCCAGATCAGTCTTGCCTTTGGGGGAGTTCGAACCTGGACAACTTCCATGTCCCTGAGTTCCGGGAGCTTTCGTGACGGCTCGAGTTCGGAGGCATGTTCAAGAACAAGCAGGCGGTTTCCCTCCACGTCGCGCGCCCAGAAGAAACTCTGAGGGTGAGACGCATCAACTCGTTTGCCATTTATGGTTCCGCTGGCGTCGGGAACGGCGATTTTGGCCCACGGATCATCAATCATCGTCTCCCTCCATTTCGTCCTCATCGAGGTCGTCGCGATAGTTTTCTCTAAGCCAAGTCGTGTTGACGATATATTCTGTTCGCTCTTCCGGTGTGTCGGTCTCCGGAAAGCTGATGCTCCATGCTACAATCGGTTCATTGCCTTCCTTGGTTCCATCTTGTTTTCGAAGGTCCAACATGTGGACAACGAGCAACGGCCGTGTTCGAACCCTGCGGTAGATGCGATCTGGAAAGTTGGGTTTCTTTCCTTCCGGTCGGTAGCCGGACAGAGTATCCAGATATGCACTTTCGGCTGCATCGATTTGATTTTGTTCAAGCCCAGCCCTTTCGACACCGCGCGAGGAGACTCGCTGTTTGTTGGTGACTCTTATTGTGCGATTATCGCTTTTCTCTCCAATTCCGCGCCTCTGACAAACAAGCCTGACGCCAAGAAGGCTTGATGCGTCCAGCCGGTCATCATCAGCGTCTCCAACACCAGGAAACAGCACGTCCCAACGGGATAGTTCGCCGTCTACGCGGTCCGAGATATAATTCAGAACAGGACCGGGGTCCGTAAGCATGGAACCGCGATGGTTCTGAAATGCGCCAATGAAAGATTGAACGAGTTCTGCCGGGACAGATTGCAACAGCCGCCCTTGACCATATTCAGCGGCGATAGCGAGCGGCTTGCCCTCATTTTCCAGTCCGGACACCAGAGACTCGACAGCCCGTCTATTGCGAGCTTGTATCTCGCCGTCCCGCTCCAGGATAGCGGTTTCGACAAAGCTGTTTCCAAGGCCAATCTTTACAACAACATTCTGACCGCTGCCCATCTTGTTTCTGGCAGTGACAACGAGTGTATCGGGGTGGCTTCGGACCTTCAGCCCAAACTCTTCTGGGGTAGCACCAGCCGCTTCCATCGCGCGCAGCTCTTCCTTCAACAGATCAGACGATTCCGCAATGTGAGCATACCAGCCCTCGGCCTCTTCTGGCATCCAGATGCGGCACAAGTCTCCATAGTTCGGCCTGTATCCGAACCATCGCCCCATCTGCATCAAGGTATCATACATTACCGAGTTTCGAAGAAACCATGTCGTCATCAAACCTTCCAGGGTCAATCCACGCGACAGGGAGAAACCACCAACCGCAATCACGTTCAGACCGTTCTCCTGATAGTCCGTATAGTTGAGTGTGCCGGAGGATTTGCTGTTGACTTCGACGGCATTTACAGGGGCCGCAGCTGTGTTCAGGTGAGGAAAGACTTCATCCCAGGTTTCGCTGCCAGATGCATACTCGGTTGCCCATGCAGCTTTCAGCAAGGCAATCTCGGGATCTTTTTCGGCAAGTGCCATTGGTTTGGCACCATTTACTCGCACACTTGTCTGGATGTTCTCAAGCATTTCGTGAATTGCACCCCGCAGCCTGCCTTGGACGTTGGTGAATCGCGATGCGTTTACCAGCATCGACATGTGCTTGTTTCCATCCCCTCTTGCAATTCGTATTGCGCGCGCCACCACGAAGCATCGAACAGCCAGTTTCAGGCTATCAGGAAGCGCCACAATCTGGTGCTCTTTGTCATGCTTGATCGGAAGAAGTTCCTCATTGTCCTCGATAGGACGAATGAAGCTTGCCGAATCATTCACAAACATGCGTGTCGCGCCGTAATAATTCGATGGCGCTTCAAGTCCCACAATGAAGTTCTTGGGGAACAGGTCTTGTCCTGCCATGTCATTGTCTTCATCGGGGTCAATGAATATGTTCGCGAACGGGGTCGCAGTGTAGCCAACATAGCAACTGCGCTGGAAGAGATTTAGAAGCTCTCGAATTTGTCCATTGATTCTGGACACTTCGTCCTTGCCCTTTGCAATGTTGATGGATGCATTGTCGGCTTCGTCATCGATTAGCAGCATTGGCGCGCTAACAGTCTGACTACCTCCTCTCGCATTGTGTTCCTTTAGCCATGAAATCAGGTTCTTCAGGGTACTGGTATTCTTCTTGATGACGAATACGGCAGGCACCGAAAGGTCCTTGAGATTGCCCCCAACCTGGGTCGCTCCTGTCTTGTTGAAATCGCGGAAAGCGGTTGTGAAGGTCCAAGGGGTCCGGGAATTATCGTAACGCCCGACGCCAATGATATTTGAGCTGTTATCCCGACCGGCGAGGACACTTTCCCGGCCCACAAATCCCTCGTCTATTCGGGACTGTGTCTGGTTGCGAAGGTTGTTGTGAATGCCCGCAATAACAATGATGAGGCGATACCCAGCATCGGCTGCCTTGCAGATCAGGCCCGTGTAGTTGGCCGTTTTGCCGGACTGGACGTTGCCAACGACCATCCCGCGTCTGTCCCACCGTCCCTGTTCTTCAGGGTTGCCCAGACGGCTCAATATCTTGTCCGTTATCTCATCGAGTTTCGTAATCACCCCATCAGGACCGGTTGAAAACCCTTTTTCCTGCATGAGCTTTTTGTATCGGTCCCAATAGTAAGGATCGATGCTGGTCTTTGCCTGATCAAGCCATGGTGTGAAATTGCGATCGTCAAGAATAGCTCCCAGTTCCATAGTAACTCCGAGCTCCTCCTCGAAGCGCCTCGCAAGTCGCTCGATTTCGTCGTCGGTAATGTCGCGCGCCCACGGAAGGTACCGGATGTCTTCAAGCGTCTCGCGAATGCGGTCCGGGCCTGGCAACTCGCCTGTTGCGAGGTCGGCTCTCGCCATTGCTTTTAGGCGATCAATGGGTTCTGTCATGCTGCTTTTCCTTCCAGCAAGGCGGCAAGCGGTCCTTCAACAAGGTCCCAGTTTGACTTGAGGGGTTCGCCCGCCTTCAGCATTCGGATAATTCTGTCCGGAGCAACACCGTGATCCAACATGTGCTCTGCAGACTCCTTGGCAGTCTTCCAGATGAATTCGGGGTCGAGATTGGAAACTGACAGGCTATTGGGATCGCGCCCCATATCCGAGAAAATAGCATCATATGGGATCGAAGCTCCGATCAGCTTCAAGGCGTGCTCAAGGCTCGTTCGCTTTCCATCATCCAGCTCATCCAGCATGGCGAGCATGGCTGGGTGAGCTGGATTCAGGCGATACTGAATTGAGCCGCCCTCGACCACGCGATTCCAGACGGGCAGCGCGCTCTCCGACACAAGTCGCTGGCCACGCTGAGTGTAGACACGCCTCGAATTGTCGCCAATCGTGTCAATCAGCGCCTTCAGACGCCGACGAATCTGTCGAGGCGGTTGCGCGGACGCCTTCTTTACATCGATCTTCCAGTCGGCATCCAACCCATTGGGCATGTCGATCCGAACGCGGCAGAGCTTGGTGAGTTCGGATTTGCGAGCCAATTTGAACCAGGTCCCGTGGAGGATCAGGCGACGTTCCCGATAGAGGTAAAATCCCTGGTTTCGGATGTATCCACCACGACCTGCATGGCGTTCCCATTCGGCACGGTCTGCTTTCCGGTGATGTGGAAGTGTGAACCCCTGAACGGTGACAACTCGGTTATTGATTCGGATGATTTCGGGCTGCAGTGGATTCTGTTCGGTCGCTGGATGATCGACCCAGAAGGGATCCCATGCCTCGAGCGGCCTTCCATTAAGTCGAATCAGAACCTTGCGAAGACCAGTTTCACCAGCGAGAAACCGGTGGAAGACCAGTTCAAGGTGAGATCGGGCATCGTCAAATTTTCGAGTTACCTCTGCAACCGTTTCAGGGCTCAGTTCTCCATCAACAATCCGATCAGGGTTTTCCCAGACCACCAGAGTTCCGTCCGTCGAAAGCTGATCAGCCCAAGGCACACCTTCACAAGTGTCGGGAACCAGCACTTCCCAGCGATTTGTACCGGCAATGTGATCCAGGTCCCATATCGCGGCGTTGGTTTCACCATTCTTGCGACTCACAACGGTTAGCTTTCGACATTGCGAGAACGAGGCCGTCTTCAATCCGAGCCCAAATCGACCCAGATCATCTTTTTCCCGGGACTCGAGCGGGTTTTTTGATCCGGGGCGCATAGCCAACTCGAGCTCGGCGCGGTTCATCCCGCAGCCGTTATCGAGTATGCCAACCCTCACGCCGCTTGGAGAAGCATCCGTCAGGATTTCAATGGCGGAAGCATTGGCGGTAATCGAGTTGTCGACGATGTCCGCAAGCGCTGTATCGAGCGTGTAGCCGATATCCCTGAGACTTTCGATCAGCGTAGCAGCGAGAGGTTCGGCTGAAAACGACTGCAATACTTCCCCCGGTGTGTTTCACTTTCAATGTATATCCATTTCATCAGTTCGCCCACTCAAGTCAAAGGGAATGAACGACTCTTGATTGAATTTGTGAGAAAGCCCTATTTGCGAACACCCCTCTTGCGAGGGGGCTGTTCGGAGGCTTCGCTCACATCGCCTTGCCTGTGCCGGACCTTTGGCCCGGCTCACCTTAGGCCGCCAGGCGGGTGAGACACCGACCTTCGTCTGGCGCTCTCTCCCGCCTGCCTGATGTGAGCGCTGCCTCCGGCCCGGTTCGTCTCCGGTCACGGCGCTGGCGCGCCGCGCTGCGGGGGCTCACCGGCTTATCGCCGCGCCTGCGCTTCCTCGATGCTGCGCATGGAGGGTCGTAGGCGCGGTAGATGGTGTCCATTGGTTTCTAACTTGTCTGATGATTTGAGGTCGGCAAAGGTATCTTGATGGATGTGCTGTCTCTCACGAAATCTGACTTTCTCGACTATCGCAGCTGCGCCAAATCGCTTTGGCTTAGGAAACGAAAGCCCGATGCGGTGGCTTGGCCAGCGCCAGGACTGTTTGACCAATTGCTGATGCAGGACGGCTACAAGGTTGAAGCTGTAGTGAAGGAGATGGTGGCCGATTGGCCTGACGCAGATGCCTGTCAATTTCAAGCTGACTTTAAGAGCCCCGATGGCCTCTATGCGCGCGCAGACATGGTGCGGTCGTTGCCGGATGGGGCAGTTGACCTGTTTGAGATCAAGGCGTCGACGTCGCTAAAGAGTAGTGGTGGGCAAGATCATGTGGATGACGCCGCATTCCAGACCCTTGCAGCAGAGCGATCCGGCATAGAGGTGCGGACAGCGCATGTCATCCATGTGAACAAGGACTATGTCCGCGCAGGCATTGTCGTGCCTGATGAACTTTTGACAATTGTCGATGTCACCAGCGACGTGCGCGAACGGATTGGAGGCATCGCGTCTGAAGCGGATGAAGCGCTTGCTTTGCTCAGACAGGCTAAAATCGATGAGGCTGGATGCTCGTGTCTGCGGGTCGGCAAAAACAGTCACTGCGCATCGTTCGATTACTACAATCCAGATGTACCCGAAGTGTCAGTTTACCTGCTGCCTCGCATGTATGGAAATCGACTGGCAACATTCGTCGAGGAGGGGCGGCTGGCATTGGCGGATGTCGGTGAAGATGAGCTGTCAGTGTCCCAGCGTCCTGTCTGGCGTGCAGCTGATTCAGGAGAGCCTGTCGTGGACCGGGATGCAATCGGCGCGTTCCTTGAAGACCTGCAATGGCCGCTGCATTTCTATGACTATGAGACGTTTGCATCTGCCATTCCAATTTCCGATGGGATCAGACCGCAACAGCCGAACCCTGTTCAGTTCTCACACCACCTGTTGCATGAAGATGGGCGCATGGAGCATTACGAATTTCTGTCGGATGCGCCGGGGCAACAGCGCGATTTGGTCTCAGCGCTTGAGGCCTCGTTTGAGGATGTCGGCAGTGTGGTGACCTGGAAAAAGTCTTTTGAAATGGGTTGCAATAAGAGAATGGCAGACTACCTGCCTGACAAGGTCGGATTTCTTGAAAACGTAAATGAACGTACCGTCGATCTGATGGACCCATTCAAGGCAGACTATGTTGATATCCGCTTTGGTGGCTCAACCTCCATCAAGAAAGTTCTGCCGGTCCTGTGCCCACACCTCGCCTATGACGAGGACGCCGTTCATGATGGCGGCGGGGCAATGGCAGCATGGCTGGAATACATTGAGACGCCTGATGATGCTGAACGTGAGCGTCTTCGTCGGGAGCTGCTGGCCTATTGTAAGCTCGACTCCTTGGCCATGGTTGAAATCTACAAGGCCCTCAAAGCTTTTGTGTAGAGCAGTAAGCCTGTGAACAATTCTCCAGCGGGCAGAAGGGGACGGACAGTTCGTCTGCCAGAACGCGAGGTGCGGGCAAGGGTCGCGGGCTTTTCAGGCACTCTTGATGTTTTTCTGTCTCCTACCTTATCCCTTGCACGTACCTCTTATGCGTTCTGCCTGACGCTTGTCCTGCCGTCCCCTTCCGCCCGCCGGGAAAGGAATGACGGGGTGGGAGCACAGGAGAGACCCCGTGACCAACTCGCAGAGAACAGCCCTTCTTGGATTTACGACCGGACAGGGCACGGATGAACCGCGCATCTATGTGGCGTGCCTTGCCGCTTATAATGGCGGGCGCTTGTATGGGCGGTGGATTAGCGCCGCTACAGGCGAGGACCATATCTGGGAAGAAGTGCGCGCCATGCTGGCAGAAAGCCCGGAGCCGGAGGCCGAAGAATGGGCCGTGCATGACTTTGAGAATTTCGGAGGGGCGCACTTGTCGGAGTATGCGAGCTTTGAGGCGGTTTGCGCGCTGGCGGAATTCATTGAGGAACGCGGGCGGTTAGGTGCTAAGCTTTATCGCCATTTCGGCGATGACCTTGAGCAGGCGCGCGCGGCCTTCGACGCTTACGCTGGAGAATTTAAGAGCCTTGCTGACTTTGCCGAGGGGCTGACCCGCGAGACGGGCGCAAGCGTGCCCGATCATCTTCAATACTATATCGTCTGGCAGGCCATGGGCCGGGACATCGAGTTGAATGGCGATGTATTCACTATTGTGATGGGCTTTGACCAGCTGCATGTGTTCTGGAACCGGTAAACACGGTTGTAAGTGTTCGCCTATTCGCATTGTCCACTGAGCGGGACGGAACTGTCCCTGTCTCTTGCCTTTTGACCTGGACGATACAGCACGTCCCCGAAACCCGAAAGCCCGGTCTTTTTCCTCTGCGCTTTGCGCATTCATCGCGAAGCAAAAAGGCCGGGCTTTCGGGTGCGCCGCTTTGCTTCGCCCTTTCAGGTTCGAGGCCGCCCCGCGTCATCCTTCCGGTCTGGCGTCGACAGGGACAGCCCGTCCCACTCGGCAAACATAGAAACGAAAAGGAGAACATCATGGCAAACGCACTCGGATATGTCACAGAAACCAAGACCGGTTTCGAAGGCGCCCTCGCAATGCTGAACCTGACCGCACCGATCAAGATCGAGAAAAACGCCGACAAGGCAGCTTACAGCCAGCCGGACTATCGCATCTTTGCTGGTGAGATCCTCACCGAGATCGGTGGGGGCTGGATCATCACGGCAAAGTCCAGCGGCAAGGAGTATATCTCGCTGACGCTGGCTGACCCGCAGATCGGTCCCCGCAAGGTATATGCGAACCTCGCCCCTGTGAAAGGCAAGAAAGGCCGCTACGTCCTCCTCTGGAACCCCAAGGACTAGCAATCCCGATGGCTCCCGTCTTGGGAGCCGTCATCTTGCATTGGTGTGACGAAGAACGTGCTCGGACCACCATTCCAGCATGCGGATGCGCTCGTCCCAATAGCGTGCGCGGTTATAGATCGCGCGCACGCTTTTGGTGTCAGTATGAGCGAGTTCCGCCTCAATGGCGTCCGGATTCCAGAGATTGCTTTCATTAAGGAACGTCGAAGCTGTGGATCTGAACCCGTGCGGGGTCATCTCGGCACTTGGGAACCCTAGCCGATGCAGCGTCAGGTTCATTGTGTTTTCACTCATAGGCCTGTCCGGTTTGGTGACTGCGGGAAACACATAATCACCTGGTCCGGCCTGACCGCGCAATTCAAGCAGCAGGCGCAACGCGGCCATTGGAATTGGCTTCTTGTGCTCACGCCGCATTTTCATGCGCTCGGCAGGTATCGTCCAGGTCGCAGTGTTGAAATCAAACTCGGACCATTTGGCTTTTCGTAGCTCTCCCGGGCGCGGAAAGATGAGTGTCATCAGTTTGAGCGCCGTTGCCGATTGTGCCTTTCCGTCATAACGCCAGATCGCACGGACCAACCGGCCGAATTCGTTCGGGTCGGTGATGGCTGGCATGTGACGAACTTTGGGCGCAATGAGTGCGCCACGCAGCACTTGTGTGGGGTCAGTTTCGGCGCGGAGGGTCGCGACAGCATAGCGGAACACTTCGCCGATGGTTGTGCGTAGCCGCTTGGCCGTCTCATACGTCCCACGTGCTTCCACGGTTTTCAGCAAGGCAAGAATGTCAGCCGGTTTGATTTTAGCGATGGGCATGACGCCAAGACTGGTGCGCGCCATATCGAGCAGCCAGATTTTCTTGCTCATCGTGGACTCGGCGATGCCTTCAATCCGGCGCTTCGCCAGGAACTCATCGGCGACGACGTCGAACGAGTTTGCTGCGCGGCCAGTTCTCCTCGGTCTCCCCTCTCTCGCAACCCGGCTTGGGTCCTGACCGAGCAGCAGAAGTTTCTTGGCATGCAGGCATGCCGCCCGCGCCTGTTCAAGCGATACGATTGGATACGGACCAATCGACAGGGTCTTTTGTTTGTCTTCGAAACGATAGTTCATACGCCAGAGCTTTGCGCCACTTGGCGTCACAAAGACGTAGAGACCGCGCCCATCTGCTTTCTTGTAAGATTTCTCGGTGGGTAGGAGCGCTTCGATACTTGTTACTGTGAGTTTCATGGGGGGTGGCATTCTTCCGTTTTGTGATTGGAAGAAAAGCGTAGCAAGTTCGCGCATGAGCGCGGACTCGAAACACCAATTAAGGTGTTGGTTTTGCAGCATTTTTAGGAATTTCCTGGTGCCCAGAAAAGGACTCGAACCTTCACGGCCTTGCGGCCACTGCGACCTGAACGCAGCGCGTCTACCAATTCCGCCATCTGGGCACGGGGTAGGAAAGGGAGCGTATAGTGGAAAAGGAGGCGAAGCGTCAACGCGATAAATGATGGTCGCTGTAAATCCGCTAAGGCGAGCTTACCAGAACGCGAGACCTGCGAGGACTACAACTATATCTCTGTTGAATTCCAAGGGCGGGCGAAACGACGCTGACGTGGAACCTTCGAAATTATCGTAATGAGCTAAGGACTGAAGGTTTCGGTTCATCGAAAACGAACTGCAGAAAACGGCCTGATCAAAGACCAGGATGTACCTTAGCAAAGCTGGAAAACGGCGCAGAAAAAGAGGACCAGCTCAAAGTTCAGCTTGAGGGGAGTATTTGCGAACAAATGGGATGGTTGGATAAATTCTGCTGCGTTTTTCCGCTGAGTAATATTCCATAAGTATTTCGCCACGTTTTGGTTTCAATTCGTCAACCGGGACGGTGATCAAAATTGTCAACGCTGGTCGAATCGTTCGCCGCTACACGACACGACAAACCACTCACGGCGATTGCCCGAGCCGTCAGATGTTTTGACTAGCATTGAAATTGGACTTAGAGATCCTGTTCGTCTTTCGGATCATCCAATGACTATGTTTCTTTTGCTCGCGGCTGGCGTTGCCTACTTTTTCGATGCTTACCGAGTGGCGCTGGCCTTTTTCGGATTTTCGATTTTGGAGAACTTATTGGTTGTGTTGCGGGCGACGATCAATCCAACATGGGTAGTGCAAAAAAGGATTGAAGCGGGTGTAGACGTCGACATTCTCCGACCCGGAAAACACGTTTTCTCGCTGATCGCCACAAAGGTATTGTTGCTGTGGATTTTGGCATTCTTTGCTTATCAGGTTTCATTGCAGGCTGGTTTGCTTTAGCGAAATTAACACTGGTGGCCGCCGATGAAATTAGCTCGATATCTCGCTCTGGCTACAACTCCTTTTGCGGCGCTTTCGATTTTCAATATATATCGACGTTCATTTGGGGTCAGTCTAAACGATTGGATGGCAGGCATTGCAGAGGAAACCAGTCGCATCGTGACTGGAATCGTTGATGCGCCAGCTCAAAACTTGCTCGGTTGGGATCCTCCACAGTTGTTGTCAGATATGTGGATATTCTCACTTTGGTGGACGGGGGTAATGGCTTCAGCGACCGTAGGAGCCATGAAAGACAAAGGAGACCCCACCCCTTGGTCCAGTCAACTTGTGATGCTTCCAATTCGGCTGTTTCTCGGCTACTCGCTGATCGGATTTTTCTGGGCCGCGACTGTGATCCCGATCACTTTTGCAAAGTTCAAAACTGGCGATGACGATTTGGATCGTTATGGCCATTGGATCAGAGTATTCACCTTGACTTGCGCGTTTATTGTGGCGGCGCTGTTCATGCTAAACTCAGTTTCTCTATAGTGGTATGAGCTGGTCCTGTTTTCCTACACAGTTTTTCGACCCTACCAGAACGTATCCGGTTTGGTGATCAGATTTTTTTGACTTCTTCATAAGTAAACCGATTTCTCCGCTCCATGTCTCATTTCGAGAGATATGAATAAATCACGGCAGCTTCGTTTCGGCTCCGCTTGACCCCTCAGGGCCGAAAGGGTTTCAATTCTTTCGTCTGCTTTTCTGCCCGAAGAAGGCGCAAGATTCGTTAGGTTAGATAAGGAAAGTGGGTGTCACACCCTATGCACCTTCGATGCTGACAGATCGCTCGCGATTTTGTCTGAAACACCCACAGTCAAAGGGATATGCGCTGTACACGAAGTACGTGCACAGCGATTACGCTTGCGATCGCTTTTAGCGGTTTGGTCAATAACGGCTGCAGGTTGCGATGTATTCGGCCAGGTCGGCGTACGATGAGGCCTGCGGTACTCTGGTAAAAATAGATGTCGAACTTGTTGAGACTACCGTTCTGGTTCCAGGTCTCGGTCTGCCCGTTTCTGGCGCAGATTGATGCGTATGCCCGGCATGCTGCCAGACGCGCGGGCGAGGCTAGCAATGTGCCCGAGAAGTTGGTGAGCAGATGGCAGGGCTTTTGTTGCAGACTTTCCGCGTGACTGGCTTTTGGGCGCGATCTGACGCGGCGGGGTGTGTGCCTGTTGGCGCGCTTTCGCGAGATTGAACCCGAGTGCTTTGGCTTCGGACCGCCATGATTTGTACAGGGCCGAGCGCTCACGTGGGCGCTTGGCCTGACGTGTGCGTAGGGCCGCGAGTTCCATACCCTTTGGCGTGCGGTAACCATGCTTTGCGGCGGCTTGTTCGATGGCCTGCCTGCGTTTTGAGAAAGCACGTTCGACATGGTGCGGAATGGCTTTCATCCGAAAGCCTGTGCCTCTACGCTCGACGGCATAGCCTTCGCGTTCGAGGCTGTTGGCGAGGTGTTCGCGGTAGACGGCACCGGTCTCCTTTTGGGCCTTGTAGAGATCGCGACTGACGATGGTGCCCCAAGTGCCGTCCCGGCGCGGGGCCGTGTTGAAGATGAATGCATGCGTGTGAAGCTGGGGATCAAGGTCGCGGCTGGTGTGGTGATGAAAGCGAGCAATGGTGAGACCCGCGACCGGTTCGTGGACTCTGCCGCCCTTGCCGCGCCGGGTGAACGCGTGACCATCTTCCAGATGGCGGGTTGCCACCCTGACGGCACTTTTATGCGCTGTTTCAATTTTGGTGCGGTCCGTTGGCGATGAGAGCGCCCACATGACAGAGACGGATTTGGGCGCGCTGTAGGTCATGTCCCAGCCAGGCGCATGGGTCATGTTGTTGATCTGGGCAAGCGGCGCGCCCGTTTTAGGGTCGAGCCCGTTCAGCGCTGCTTCGAAGTCGTGTTTCGAGACTTGCCCCTCCAGGGCGAGGCGTTCAGCCCCTCGCCCCTCCCATTCGCCTTCGGCTTCTGCTTCGTCCTCGGCGGTGTAATATTCGTCCTGCGCCATGTGTTTGAAATAGACGAGAGCTGCGCCAATGGACTTGCGAGCAGATATGGAGGCGACCATCAGCTTGGCTTCGGTTTGCGAATGCGCGCAAGATCGGCTTTGGAGAGCTGGGGCACTTGCCGCGCGGCCTTGGCGCTCTGCTTGGCGGGTGTCGCCGTTGTCCACGCAGCGGGACTGGCAGCGCTGCGCTTTTGCGCGAGTGTGACAAAGGGAAAGTCGATTTCGTAGACGTCCTTGCCAGGACCGAGGATGATTGCCCGAATGCCTTTTTTGTGTGGCCCAAGATTTGCGGCAAGGTCCGCCCCCGTCACGACCGGACGCGTCTCTGTTCGAACCGTATAGGAATAGGTGACGGTTCCATTCTGGCGATTCTCGGTGCGTTGGACGATTTCGATTTCCTGCAAACCCATCAGGCGGCAAGCCTCGTCGGCGCTCCGCCCCAGACTCATACGGGTCATGACATGCGTGCCGATCATGCCGAGCCAGGCATCGGCCTTGTGGTTGCCATAAGTGTCACGCAGCTGCGCAAAGTCTTGCATGCCGATGACAACGCAGAGCCCTTTTGACCGCCCGGTGTCGAGCAAGGTGGAGAAGTGTTTGAGCTCATCGAGTTGTGGAAACTCGTCGAGAAAGAGCCAGATGCGGCGACCGGGATCTTCGGAGAAGGTCGGACTGGAGACAATGCCGGACAAGGTAGCAACCATACTACTGATCCAGGCATTGGAGAGGTCTGGGTATTTGCCATCATATTGCAGGACAAGCGGAGGTTCGTATCGAGTCGAATTGATCCAGCCGGAGACCGAGAAGGGTTTACCGTCCGATACGCCCCATGCGTCCGCCAATGCACTGACCGCCTGCATGTGGGATTGTAGCGTTGTGAGCACGCTTTGCGTGGTGCGCCCGCCGTCTTCACTGAGGATGTGGAGCGCTTGTGGGTAATAGTCGGTCGCCGTTTGCCGGAGGGTGGCGAGATCAGCGGTGACAGATGCACGCAAGTCCTCCCAGGTCCACTTGCCCGGCTGCGTGCCGAGGAGTTTGCAGAGGCAGGCCGTCAGGACCGTGCGCGCTGCATCTGACCAGATGCGGTCATGGCCTTCCGGGATGAGCTTTGCTGCCAGTTCGCGAGCGTCCTGTTTTGTGGTGCAGTCTGCCGCAACATTCCAGACATGCGACCGCGCATCCTGCGGGGCGATCAGGGTGAATGGCGCTCCAAGACTTGCGGTCATGTCGCCCTTGGTGTCGAGGACTAGCATCTTGTCGCCGCGCGCGATGATACGCTCCATCAGGTTGAGCATGATCTGGGTCTTGCCAGAACCGACACCGCCCCAGATCATCATGTGGCGGTTCTCCCGGTCCCAGGCGAACGGAATGCCCTTGGGAAATTCCATAGCGCTGCCACGGGCTGTGCAGTCTTTCCGGCTCGCCTTTTCGAGTTTGCGCCGTGCTTCGCCGCCGCGATAATAGGAGCGACCGCGTACGACTTTCGGGGCTTTGTGACCCCCTCGCCAGCTTGGACCCAGCCAAAACAGAGACAGAAGCAGTGCGATTGCGGACGCACTTGTTGCCCAGTAGCGGCGATTGAACTGTTCGTAGGTTTGTGTGCGAGCGAACTCACGCCTGCAGGCTTGCCAAGACCGGCTGTTACGTCCTTCTCCGCCAAATGCAACGGTGCGATGAAGAGCGCACTCGGCAATAAAGTCCGGCGCGTAGCGATGCATGAATCCAGTCCGGTCAGGCTGACCCGGCGTGTAGGCGATGCCGCCAAGATAGATGCTCGCAGCCAGAGCTGCAGCGCACGTGCCTGCAGTGAGTGCGGACAGGGTTTTCTGGCTATACATGGCCGCTCTCCTCAGCTGGAGCTTCGCCGCCAAGCGCGCGAAGCAAGGCGTCGAACATCGATTCCATGCGAGACAGGCAGCCAGCATTGCCGGTTGAAGACTGGGCAACGTGTTGCAGGTCCTGGCTGACGGCGGCGAGCTTGCGTTCGATTTTCAGGAGGCGCTGGGCCTGTTTGAACGGGTCGCCGTCACTCAGACCGGACAGGATGAGTTCTCGCGCAACGCCTGTGGGTGTTCCTGAGATACGCTTGGCCCGTTCAGCGAGTTGATCGATGTCATCCGTAGCCAGGCGAATGGACAGCGGGCGTGTTGAATTAGTCATGATGGATCACCCCGTCGCGGTCGACATAGGGAGCCTGGCATTCTGCCATCCAGCCGAACACGGCGCGGCGGCGGTAGCGCACACTCTTGCCAAGCTTGAGAAAACGCGGGCCTCCGCCCCGGCAGCGCCAGGTGGTGAGCGTGCAGATGGGAATGCCCGTCAGTTTGGAAACGGCAGGCGTGTCTATCGCTTCGTCCAACCAGCCGGGATTGTCTTCAAGGATGTCTTCCAGGTCGGGGAAACTGTGATCGTGTTTTGTCATTTACTCTACTCCTCTTGGTTGATGAGTGAGCAAAGGCCAGCACACGGCGCGCAGGCGAAAAAGACGAATGATTTCGTCTTATTCTAGCTGATTTAATGCAGTTGGCGCACTGCCATGAGTAATTCAGCAGGCTCGGACGGCGGCGCGCAGGTCTGCGCCGCCGCACGCAAGATCAGGCATTGCCGTGCATCGGAGGCGGTGGACCGCCAAGGATTTTGGACAATTGTCGCACGATGGTCGCTTCGGTCGGCATGTCCTTCTTGTCAAAATGCTTTGCAGCACGCTCATATAACACCCCGGCAAGTTCCTTGTTCTGCATGTCGGGATTTTCAGCCTTCAGCTTCACCGCCCAGATTTCGATGAAATCCCATGCGGGCATCCGGGGCCGCCCGCGCTTCGTGGCTGCAAGTTGCGCTTCAGCGTCATTGGCCGGTGATGACGGCTTTGCCCGAACAGGCGCGCCACTGGCGGCGAACAGGCCGTGGAAATCCTGCGAGCGATAATCCAGCCAGTCCTGCAGAGGGCGACGAGGAATGTAGATGCTGCGCAAATAGGCTTTGCCAGCGTCTGAATAACAACGCAGCGGCAGCTGGATCAGCGCGTCAAACGCATTGTCCTTGTCGTGCAAATAGCTGAGACCGTTGCCGCCTTCGAGCATGGCGGTCCAGCCCTCCCGGTCCCCCGGCAGAAGGTCGCTACAATACATGACGCTAATGAGTGTTTCGCGCCTTGCCCCATAATATTCAAATGGCAGGGGCTTCAGGGCTTGCTGGCCTTCTGTCAACAAGACGCGCGGTTGCTGTATCGGGATTTGGAGCCAGCTTTCAGGATCGTCCGGCTGGAGGGGATCGAATGCGCCTTTCCACATGGCAATGGTGAGCATTTCCAGCATGCTGTCGGATGTCGCCATCCTATTGGCTTTGGCGAGGATGTCGGCTGCGGCGTCAAACCGGATATAAGCATCATCAAGCGGCGATATGTATTTGGGCATGTTTGCCTCCTTTCGTCCTCCTAGGCTGGAGACAGGCAGGAGCTGTGCCAAGATGAAAGCCGGTTAAATCCGGTGACTACAAGTGATCTGCGGGACGTTGAGGGATGTTGCGTGACCTTTGGTGAAGTATCAGGAAGAATCGTGAGAACAGACCCGTTCACAAGATGGGACAATAGCGTGTGCTGATTTGATACAGGTGAGTCAAAACCGTTACACCACGCGAGCGAGTTTTGTGGTGTAATGGTTATGGCCTTGCCTGCTGATTCCACGCCAATTGACTCATCGTTCCAGTTTGGACTGACCCGTCAATCCGGTGGGCGACCGCCATATTGCGGAATCTAAACATGGCTGCTTCGGGTCATTGGTATTTCGAGGCTGAGCGGCGACTCTTGGCGCTTAGTGGACGGTCGATAAACCGGTAGCCAATGCCCATTATGCCTTTGGATTTAGTCCGGCGTGTCGTGGGAATCGATGATTACCAGATCGCGTGATTGACTGACTGGAACAATCCTCGAAAGTGTTCGCCAAATCCATTGGGTCAGGCGTCTTATGTCGCCTGGTATCATGTAGGCTGCGGGGACAACGATGAGGGTCAACAGCGTTGATGTGGTCAATCCGCCAATAAGTAGTGCGCCGAGTGCGTTTCTCCATTCGGCGCCGTCTGAGGTAGCAAGCGCCACGGGCACCATGCCGAAAATAGCTGACAGAGCGGTCATCAAGACTGGGCGCAGACGTTCTGGACAAGCTTGCCTGATTGCATCGCCGTCGGGCAGGCCGTCTTCCATGAGCTGGTTTGATCTGTCGACCAGAAGAATGCCGTTCTTCATCACGATCCCCATCAGACCGATCAAGCCAATCTGGGCAAACAAAGATGACTCCAGTCCAAAGTAATAGAGGCCCGCAAATGCACCGGAGAAACTTAGCGGCGCCGTCACCATGATAATCAGAGGCTGAACGAACGAATTGAACTGGCTGGCGAGCACCATGTAAAGAACGATGAAGGCAAGCAAGAGCGCGAACCCGATAGCCCCGGCGGTCTCCGCCATGTTCTTGGCCATGCCGCCCATCTCGAATGTGACGCCCTCCGGTGGGGGCACCTCTTCAATCATCTGGAAAAGCGCTCCTGACGCTTCGCCCAAAGACGACCCTGTGGCGGTGATCGCCAGGACGGATACTTTGCGAGAGCGGTCTTTTCTGTCGATTTGGGCAGGTCCTGATGCAAACCGTATCTGCGCAACTGACCCAACATCGACAAGGCGGCCATCAACGCCTCGCACTTGAACGCGCGACAGGTCGCTAATGGTTTCGCGTTGGGAATCTTCCAACCTCAAACGCACATCATAGCGCTTGCCTCCATCTTCAAAGCTCGCAACGTTGAGACCTCCCAGAGCAATACGAGACGTCGCGGCCAGTGTTCGCGCTGAGACGCCTTGATCGCCCGCCCGCCCGCGATTGAACTGGATTTGAGCCTCGGGACGTCCGGATTGATAGCTCGTACGGGGATCAGAAAACGCACCATGCGCGCGCATTCGCTGCACCAATTCGTCGGCGTAGCCTGCTATCTCGTCCAGGTCTGGGCCTTTCAGTATCAGATCAATATCTGTTCCGCCTGACCCCGTGCCACTCACCCACGGGACTTCCAGCACCGAGGTTTTAACCGCGGTCGGCGCTGCCGAAGCAATCGCAGCGCGGGCCTCATCCATAATGACGAATTGAGATTTTGTGCGATCAGCTTTTGGGGTGAGTGAGGCATAAAGCGACAAGACATTCGTGTCGCTTTGCGCGCCAGCGCCAATCGTCATGAAAACATCTTCAATGTGGTCCACGTCAAGCAGCGCGCCTGCCACATCGTTTGCAATGTCACTGGACGCTGTAATGCCAATTCCAAGAGGAAGTTCGATTGTGCCCTGAAACTCGCTTCGGTCGGCTTTTGACGTGAAACCTGATGGCACACGTGCAGCATACCAACCGCCGACTACAACGGATCCGGCGGCCAATATGAGAACGAGGTATCGCAGCTTTACGGCCCATGAGACGATGTAACCATACCCCCTGTCGACACTGTCCCAGAAAGTCTCGATGGGCCGGAGCACAAATGCAGTCTTGCCATGTTTGAGCAGTCGAGATGCCAGCATAGGGGTGAGTGTTAATGCGACAATCAATGAGATCGAAACCGAGAAGACGATCGCCAGGCCGTACTGAAAGAAAAAGCGACCCACGATCCCGCCCATGAAGGCGATAGGGACAAAGACTGCGAGTGTTGCTGCCGTGCCCGCAAAGACCGCCAGTCCGACCTTTCTCGTGCCATCGTAAGCCGCCTGCATGGGCGGCTTTCCCTCTTCTAGTTCTGTTGTAATCGCCTCAATGACGACGATGGCGTCATCAACCAAAAGTCCAATCGCGACGGTCAGTGCCAAAAGAGTCAGGACGTTGATCGTGAACCCCATAAGATAGAAACCAAAGAAGGTTGCGACCAAAGAAGTGGGAATCGCGATGGCAACGATAAGGGTCGCACGAACATTAAGTAGGAAGACGAATGTTACCGCGACAACCAGCCCAATCGCGATCTGTAAGTCGTGTCCGACATCCTCGATCGAGCTTTCTACAAATTTGGACACATCCCGTGTCACGACAATCTCTACACCGTCCGGAGCGACGCTCCGCAATCGCTCGGCTGCCGCTTTGACAGCCCGCGATACTTCAACTGTGTTGCGACCTGATTGCTTACGTATATCGAGCGATACCCCGCGCCGCCCGTTGAGAAAGGCAGCAGAGCGTTCATCCTCCAACCCATCCTCTACCCGTGCGACATCGCCAACATGAATGGAGACACCGTTTTCACGGTAGGCAACGGGAAGGTCAGCAAAGCCTGCGGGCGTTGTAGCCTCGGCTAGTGTTTTAACGCCGAACTCCCGTGTGCCTCCTGCAACTTCCAGTCTGCCGCCCGGGAGCTCAGCATGTTCACTCTGGATGGCCATGCGAACATCATCTGCCGTGACGCTAAAGGAGCGCATACGATCGTTTTCAAGCCAGACGCGGATAGCGCGGTCGCGCCCGCCCACAATCGAGACTGATCCAACCCCTTTGATGCGCTGAAGCTCTTCCTTGGCGATATCATCAGCGAAAGTAGTGATTTCACGAATAGGAATATCACCGGCAATCATCACCGATATGATAGGCGCTGCATCCGGATCAACTTTATCAACAATAGGCGGGTCAACATCGCTCGGCAGATCGGCCAGTGCGAGCTGAACCTTATCGCGAACATCCTGAACTTTGACATTAACGTCGGTCGTTAAAGAGAATTCGATTAGGACACTCGACACACCTTCGGTGCTGAACGATTGCAGGCTTTCGATCCCGTCAATCGTATTGACGTTTTCCTCGATAATATCTGTGACTTCAGATTCAATCGTTTCTGGTGAGGCCCCTTCCAGTGTTGTCGTCACAGACACATAGGGGAATTCTACGTTCGGAAAGAGATCAACACCGAGACGGCCAACTGATATCCATCCTAGTCCAACCAATGCAGCAATTAGCATAACGGCGAAGACAGGGCGTCGGATGGAGGTATTGACGATCCCCATCATGAGGCATTGGCCTCGACCTGAGTGCCGTCACTTATGGTATCGAATGGTCCAGTGATGACCCTATCGGCAGCGCTGAGGCCCGACTGGACCTCTACCTGGACGGCATCAATATCCCGAACCGTAACCGTCGTACGCCGGGCGCGATCTCCATCGATCACAAAAACATAAGGAGACGAACTGGCCCCTTGTAGAGTCGCCCGAGGCAAAACGAGCGCTGGGCGCGGATCGACGTCCACCTCAGCGCGCACCGATTGCCCCGCCCGCACGGCGCAGCCTTCATTCAAGAAGGCCATCCTGAACTCGACAGTTCTGGCTTGGTGATCAACGCGGTCATTTAGGATGATAATCTCGGAGCGGATTGGATCATCCCGGCCATCGACATAGAGGCTGCCAGTTAAGCCTAGACGCAAGCGACCAACTTCAGATTCAGGGGTGAACAAAATACCCGCCGCGATCTCACATTCTTGGATTTGAACAACCGCTGAATTGCCCATCCCGGAAAAGCTGTTGGCCATGAAGACACCCTCATCAATATAGCGGGCTGTCACCGCGCCGTTAAAGGGAGAGCGAACGGTTGTGTCATCGAGACTTTGTTTCGCGGCATCAACTTGTGTGCGCCGCAAAGCAGCCTGTGATTTTGCAACTTGAAGCGTTGCCTGGACATCATCAAACACAGCCTGCGACACGTGCGCTTTGTCCAGCAGAGCCGACGTGCGCTGTAAGGCGTTTTCGGCATTTGCCTGTTCTGCGAGCGCGATTGAAAGTTGCGCCTCTGCTTCAGATAGCTGCTGCTCATAATCGACACGGCGGGTCTGAAAAAGTGCCTGACCCTTTTTTACTCGGTCGCCGACTTTGACATATATTTTCTCGACGACACCTCCGGCAAGTACTCCAATATTGCTTGTCTGTTTCGCGGCAATCGTTCCTGACGCTAGAAGCGGATCAGCAAGGTCGACGCTCTCGACAAGCACCGTTTGAACTTTGATGGGGGCAGCAACAATGGTTGTCTGGTCCTCAGTAATGGTAGCCGGTTCCGGTGGTGGCGGCTCACTCGAACAAGCTGCAAACAGCACCGGCACAATCAGTACCAAGCATCGGAGAACAAGAGTCACGATGATGGCCTCGACATACGGTAGGCGCCTCTACCGCTCGCAAGCAGTTCACCAGCATCATTCAGAACATTAGCCTCTGCCACAGACAGCGTGGTTCCATGACGAACCACTCGCACAACAATGGTCAACGGCCCAGGGGTTGCAGGTTGGTGATAGTCGACCCGCAAATCCGCCGTCGCAAGCGGCATGTTTCCGGTTGCAATGAGCGCATAGAAGCCCGTCAAATCTATGAGCGCTGCCAGCACACCGCCATGGGCAGATTGTGATTTCGGATTGGACACAACCTCATCGCGCCACGGCATTGAGAGCTTGATCTCATCTGCTCCGGTTTTAAGAACGCTAAGTCCGAGCCACTGGTGAAACGGAGCCGCAACCAATGCTCTTTGCATGAAAGCGACATCGGGAATCTTGTTACTCATGCTTCAACTCCTTCTGAGTGCTGCCGCAGAAAATTACTCACGGCCTCCGTGAACACATCATTGCTGTCACCCGCCACCATGTGACGGGCGCCAGCGACATCTGTGTAGTGAGCGTCAGGCACCAAAGCCTTGAATGCTCTGACTGAGTCTTCTGAGACAAGCTCACTCATGCGCCCGCGCACCAAATGAATGGGGACATCAATGTTCCGAACTGCTTGCTCAAGATCGCTAGCCTTATCGACCGCTGAGCGCTTCATTACCCCTTGAATAAAGGCCGGGTCCCAATGCCATCGCCAGCGTTTATCTGCCCCCTGTTTGAGGTTTTTCCGCAAGCCTTCAAGGTCTTTGGGGCGCGGCCTGTGCGGCATATACTGCGCAATGACGTCTGCAGCATCTTCAAGTGTCGCAAAGCCTTCTGAGCTGTGCTCAGCCATGAAGCCAACAACTTTTGCGACCCCGGCAGCTTCCATGTTCGGCGTAATATCAACCAGTGTGACCGACGCAAATGCCCCAGGTTTTAACAGGCCAGCCCCAACAATCGCGCCGAGTCCGCCGAGTGAAGCCCCAACAACATGCGGTTGACCTCGCCCGGCCCCTAATTGATCTGCAATAGCGACGAGATCGCGGCCAAAGGCTTCCAGCGCATAGTCGCCATCCTCAGCCCAGTCGCTGTCACCGTGCCCACGAAGGTCAAGGGCGATCGCATTAAAACCTTGCTGACCGAGCGACTTGGCTGCGCCCTTCCACGCATAACGGGTTTGTCCACCGCCATGCGCAAAGATCACTCTTGGCGAACTGTCTTGCCCAAACGCAGAATAGGTTAGTGTCAGTCCATTGACTTGGATTTTTGCTCTAAACCGTCATGCTTCATCGAAGTGAACTTTCACAAGATTTGTTGTAATGATCCTAATTGTAATGTAGCTTACTATTAAAGTAAATCGGAATGATATTTTGAAATCCTCACTGACCGAAAATAGCTTTGCGGAGCGTATGGGCTCAGATGACAGAGTGAATCTCAGCTTCTTGCTCGCAGAGGTCACACGCTTGTTGCGAACCGCTTTTGATGAAGAGATGGAGCGGCTTGGCCTGACGCGCTCGCAATGGCATGCCCTGATCTACGTGCTCAGATTGGAAGCGCCCTCTCAAACAGAGCTCGCCGAAGCGCTTGAAGTTGCTCGCCCGTCAGTTGGCTCACTCATCGATCAATTGGAAAAATCGGGATATGTGACGCGCGAAGCCGACCCTCACGATCGTCGCATTTGGCGTGTCGTTCCAACACCCTTTGCGCTGGAGCGTTCAGAGGAAATTGCACGATTAGCTGAAAACGTCGCCGACAAAGCCTTTGAAGGACTATCCCAAACACAGTTAGAAGCAGCCTCATCAGTGATCCAACTCATCAGACAAAACTTGACGAGATGAGTTTGGGGGCGGGTCGAGTGGATTATTGATTTGGACCCCAGATTGGGCCATTCCTTTATCAAAAAATTGTCTCAGATTTGATTTGGAAACCAGTAAATTATAATGTCCTCGGTTGGCCCTGTTGCGACGGTCGCGGTTAGGTGAGCGAATGACCTTTTCTGGCGAGAAACTGCCGCTCGGTCTAGTACGTCCTAACGGCCGCTAGATCGTCGAAAGAAGACTCCAGCTGCCTTACAGTATCGATTCAGTCGAGCCGTAACGCCGAGACACTCCATGTTGCAACACCGAGTCATGTTGAATGGCACAATCATGCCCAAGCTGGTCTGGTTTGCCAGTCTTCGGGAAAGCCCATAGAGCGTTGCTGGGCAGGCGTGCGTGTGTTGACCAAATCCCTTACCCTTTGAGGAAACGACGTATCTTCGCTCTGATGCACAAGCATTTTGTTCAGAACGACCAAGACGTTGTAGATCAGGTTTTCCGGCTGCGTCTGGTTACCATGGCTGTGGACAACAAGGTCCTTGCGGAAACGCTTGATATTCGGAACCCGCTTGACCATGCGGCGGTTCCATAATCGTCCATGGTGAGCGCAGATGTTGCGCACATAGGTCATCGCCTGAATGACCCCTTCTAGTGTCTCACGAGTTGGCAACCCCAAATCGGAGGCAATCGCAGATCCAAGGCTCAGATCGCGCGTGGCAGCGACCCATTTCGACAGGTCGCCAAATGTCATGAGCTCGGTCACCGCCCAGAGCGGAGGCATATATGGTTCGGTGTACTTGTCCTTGTAGTGCGCGATAAATACCTCCCGGCTTTGACCGGTCCGGTTGGCCATGGCCGCAATCCTGTCTGCATGCTTCCAGCCATTTGCAAACAAGGTTGGGTCCATATGTGCGTGAGGCCCATACTCGGTTGAGAACCTGTGGGTCCAGCGCGAGCGAAGCGCAATTTCGATGCGCTCGATGGCTTCGGTAACGAGCAGTCTGAGTTTCCGGTCGAATGTATAGTCATCGACCACATCCTCGAACCGTGTTCCGGCCCTGAAGGTTTTGCTGCGCGTTTTCCCGACATCGGCGGGCAATTCGTAAGGAAGCCAATAAGCGCTGAGCCGGTAGTACCCAACGGTGATCAGCCATCGCCTGACGAGGTCCTCGTCAGCGCAAACCATGCCGCGCTGCTTCAGCAGCGTCAGTTGCTCATCTATGGTTGTGGCTGACTTTTGATACAACATAAAAGGCCTTCTCGAGGGATTCGAGAAGGCCTTAAAGAGTAACCCCTCGGTATTGAGCATCGTTGAGAGGCCTGAGGGGTGTTGTTGCTTTGTACTTATGCACTGATTTGCTAACCGTCAACTAACGCGATGTGTCGCATTTCGCTTAGCGCTCTGCCTTCGAAGCGGAAAGTTAATCTGACTGTGTAGCGCTTATTGCGCAACACCAAGCGCTTTGGCGACCATATCAGAAACGTCGTTCGCTGCTTGCCTTGCCGCAAAATCCGTGAGGTGGGCATAGCGCTGCGTCGTTGACGTGTTCTTGTGTCCGAGCAGTGCGCCAATGACGGGTAGCGACAATCCATTTGCTGCACCGAAGCTGGCGAAACTATGCCGCAGGTCGTGCATGCGGAAGTCTTCCAGCTTGGCTTGCTCACGAACCTTGCGCCAGACTTTGGGGAGACCCTGATAGGGACCCTCCCCATTGGCATCCGGGAATACCCAGAGCGGATGTTCGCGGGGAGCTTCGGCCAACAGTCTTTGTGCAGCGCCGGAGATCGGGCGAATGGATTTACCTGATTTGGTTGCGTCGAGCCGCAGGAACCCTCGCTCGAAGTCTATTTCTGACCATCTGAGTTCGGCAATCTCGCCGCGCCGCGCACCTGTCAATGACAACAGTCTGAGGATACGGACGGCGTTCAAAGCTTCGCCGCTTGCTTCCCACTCCAACAGAACATCACCAAGCCGCCTTGCTTCGGCTTGCGTAAGGTAGCGTTCGCGTTGACCGCCTGGCGGAATGCGAACGCCATGGCACGGGTTCTTTTCCAATAGCTCCTTGTCTAGCGCATAGGCGAAAACGCTTTTGAGCATGGCGATTGTTCTGCGGGCCGTCCCTGCGCCGCCTTTGACCTCCTGGATGCCGCGCGGCTTGGTCTTCTTGTATACGGCGGTTTCACCAGCCGTGATGGCGTCCCTCAGCCGCGTAATGTCGTATTTCTTCACCTCGGTAATGCGCGTCTTGCCCAGGATCGGATTTACATGGGCCCGCAGAATTCGAATGTCAGCATTGTACCGGACCGGTTTTCGCGGGGCACCTGTTCGGCGATGAAATGGCGCAGCTTCCTTTCCCCACATCTCGATGAGGTCGGACACCTTGGGAATGCCGAGTTCATCGCGGCGGCGCTCGGCTTCGGGATCGAGACCGATGCGCGCCTCAGACTTGAAGTCCTTTGCTTTGGTTCGGGCCGCTTCACATCGTAGCTCGGTACTTTTGCCGAGCGTGACGGTTCGTTCACGAGCGAGGCGGCCCTGTCCAATACGGTAGCGAATGATAAACGACTTTACGCCGGTCGGCATCACGCGCAGACCAAAGCAGGCAATCTCGCTGTCCCAGATCATAAATCTCTTGTCTTTTGGCTCAACAGAGTCGACAAAGCGTTGTGTGAGTTTCTTTCGTTTTGACGACATTTAACCACCACTTTCCGCTTTGCTAATACGTGTACGAACATTTTTCGTGTCCGCACCATGTCCGCACGCCTGCCACATTTCGTTGCAAAAGTGAGCAAACACCAACAATTGCAATATCCTAGCAACACTTTGTTTTATTAGCAAATTTCAACAATAATCTAACTGGAGCAAACTCCCGCTTACACGCTCTGGTTGATTTCGTAATGCGGGGGTCAGGTGTTCAAGTCACCTTAGCGGCACCATTCTCTCTTCCCGAAAATTCAATACCCTCAAGCGCTCGCCTATCTGCGTGCGCTCCCCAGATACGTTTCATGTACCGGTCTCTGCCAGTGAATGCTCGGGAAGCAGGTGATTTGCGGGAAGGCGCCTGCTGCGAGAAAATGCGATCAGTTTGTCGACTGCCATAGGGCGCCCCGTGAGGTAGCCTTGGATCGCATCGCAGCCGAGCGCCTTGAGTGCGTCATAAGTGGCTTCATCCTCGACACCTTCGCACACCACCCGCATGCCCAGCGCATGTGCAAGATCGAATGTGGATTTCAGGATCATGCGGTCACGCTGGCTGTCCCGGACATCCGAAATCATGCTCCGGTCGAGTTTCAGTTCATCGGCCGGCAGACGCTTGAGATATGCAATTGAGGATTGCCCTGCGCCATAATCATCAATCGCTAGCTTGATTCCGGCATCGCGGAAGGCATTCGCTGAGCAGATGGCGAGTTCAGGCTGCTCCATCACAGCCGTTTCGGTGATCTCGATCGCAATCGTTGCGCCGGACTGATTGATCGTGTCAGCGAGCTGCCGACAGAAGTCGATCTCAAGCAGGGACCTAGCAGACATGTTCACGGCAATGGCGGCATCTACCCCCATCCGGCGCATCGTCGATTGATCTCGTATAGCCTGCTTGATCGCCCAGAGCGTCAGCTTGTCGATTGCACCGGTTTTCTCGGCGACGGTGATGAAGCTGTCCGGCGCGATCTGACCGAAGGCCGGATGGTTCCAGCGCATCAACGCTTCGACGCCGACGATTTCGTTGCTTCTGGTACATATCTTGGGCTGGTAGACGAGGTGGAACTCATCACGGTCCAGTCCCACGTTCACTTCCGTCAGCAGGGCGAGCCTGAGCTGGGGATCTTCAAACTGGGCCTCTCCCCAGCGAACCAGGTCGCGTCTTGTCCGTCGGGCATGGTCCAATGACAAGGAGGCGCGGGACAACGCTGTCTCCTCATCGTCGGTCTGGCTTGCGATCATGGCGACGCCTGCCGAGAGCTCGATATGGAGCGACTGACCGGCGACGACGATCGTGTGTTGCAGCGCCGATCGAACGTCATCGATGCATTTGTCGACGCTGTCCTGGTCGCCCACTCTGATTAGCGTGCCGAGGACAGATGCTCCCAAATGGTAATGTGTAAGACCTGTGCCGGTTTCGTAGAGACGTTCGGCAGCCGACCGGATCAGGGTTTTTGCGTTGGTGTAACCAATCGCGCCGCGTAGTTCGCCGAACCTCCTGATGCCGAATGTGACAACGAGTATGCTCGCCTCGGGGTCTGTTCTGTGCAGGTCCGTCAGGGCGGCCAGCATGGAGCGACGATTGGGCATGCCTGTCTCGGAATCATGTTCGGCCATATAGGTCAGATAGTTTGATTCCTGCTCGAGAAGTGCGCGCTTGTGCCTGGAGAAGGCATTCCAGATGCCCGCAGCGGAACTCCATCCCAATGCGAAGATCAAACTGGATGTGTTGATGCTGATTGGAAAGAAATTCTGTATGATGAACGGAATGACAAGAACGGAAGACATCACAAGAACATGGATGCCGAACAGCTGTCGCAGCGGCGTATGTCTTGCCACCACACTGGTTATCATGAGCAGCGCCATTCCGAGGATGAGCATTGGAAGTTTGGACGGGCTGGTCAGGGCTCGGTTTTGAACAAGGCTCTCATAGCCCAGCGCATGCACATAGACGCCCGGCATGGCAGGGGAATGCGGAGTAGAAAGCAGGTCTCCCAGTTCGAGTGCCGTGGCACCGATGACGACGCTGCGGCCAGCGATCAATTTGGGATCAAACCGATTGTGTAGGACATCGTCAAAGCTGATCGTATCTATCTGGTCTGCATCAATACCATAGTCGATCATGAATGCGCGTGTATCGCTGGGCTCCGCTCCGGCAAGAAGGCCTCCCAATGTGGGAATGTACTTTCCTTCATGGACAAAACCGCGACGATACTTGCGCAGGCGCCCGTCGCGGGAAAGCTCCACATTCACACTTGCGATGACGGCGTTCTCTGCCAGTTCACCAAACGGAGTATTTGACTGCCTGTAATCCCGCTGGAGGAAAGCCGGCAGGGCGATCCAGCCCGCATTGTCCTGGACAGCCTGAACCAGTGCCGCATCGCCCTCCGGTGACGACCGGGCGCTGAAATCCACGTCGAGGGCGATCATGCCAGCACCGGCGGCGTTCAGATTGTCCAGTGCCTGTGCGAAACGCTCGCGCGGCCATGGCCATTCGCCAGCCTTGCTGATGCTTTCAGCGTCGATCGTGACGATCGTGACCGTGCCGCTTGGCGCGAGCGACAGCGCATTCATCCGTGCAGACGCGAGATTGTTGTCGAGGGATACTGAAGCGCCGGAAAAAGAGAATACCACCAGGGTCAGGCAGCCAATCAGGCACCCGCGCATTCGCCAAAAAAGATCATAGACGGCGGAGAGTTTCGGACTTTTGGACACAGTGATTAGTCGTCGTCCCGATCGTCGTCACCATCATCACCATCGTCACCGTCGAAATCGTCCGACCCATCTCCGTTTCCGTTACCATTGCCGTTTCCGTTCTCGGCACCGTTTCCGTTACCATTGCCGTTTCCGTTCTCGGCACCGTTTCCGTTACCATTGCCGTTTCCGTTCTCGGCACCGTTTCCGTTACCATTGCCGTTTCCATTCTCGGCACCGTTTCCGTTACCATTGCCGTTTCCATTCTCGGCACCGTTTCCATTGCCATTCCCGTTCCCTTTATCAGCGCCATTTCCATTCAGGCTGGCATTCCGAGCATTGGTTGCGGCGGCGAAGGCTGCGGCTGCCGCGTTGGCATTCGGTCCGCCAGCGTGCTCGTCTGAACTCCCCTCAGAAGCGGTGTTCGCCACAGAGTTTCCGAGCCCCTGATTGCCATTCGACCGGTCTTGCGCGGCTTCGACGCCAGCTTCGACAGGCTCAAGCAGGTTTTCCGAGGCTTCTGCGTAATCGATTGGAGGTACATTCAAGCCTTCAACACCGTTGGATGCGTCCTTCGGACCACGCACGGTGATTTCGTCAGGCGCACTGCGAACGATGGACGCCGTTTCGCCGGGGTGTACGTCTACAGAGTTATCTGCGCCTTGCGAGCGCACTTCTACCAAGCCATTTGACACGTGTACCCTACCGGCTTCCGGGCTGGCTGAGACCGTGAAGACCGTACCCTTCACCACAGCTGCGATGAGCGCAGTGTCAACGCGAAAGTGTTTCGACTTGCGGCGATCGACTTCATATGCAGCTGAACCAGCATCCTGACGGATACGGGTCATTGCGTCGGAGTTTTCCGACAGGACCAGCCGGCTCTCGGAGGCGATATTGATGCGCTGGTCATTTCGTACGAGTGTGGCCGTGCCTGTCTTGCCGGTCGTGACCAATGTTCCGGTGGGAAGCTCCATGCCCGACCGCGCCTTGGCGATAGCCGTTCCAGGCACCATGACGCGAACGACACCATGACTTTCCGCGAGTTGCCAGGAGTCTGAATCCGCACACGCGAACTGAAAACTTGCCGCTAGGCACGCGCTGAGAATACTGGCAACCAGAAATCGAAACATCTTATATAAACCCCATATATATCAGGGTATTATTAGACATCACGGCTCTAAATACCGAGTTAATATGAAACGCAGGTATTTAAGATGGCATTCACAAATTCCGAATAGGAACGAGTCTCATACTCTAATAAATGGAACACGGTCTTGCGAGCTGCGCGCACGAAAAATCTTCGCTTTCGCCTGCTCGCAGTTGCGTCGATGATAACGGTATCATCTGTATTGGCCATTCCAGCACACGCGTTGTCGAGCTTGCTGCGGGGGCGTCTCGAAAGTCCGGAAAACGTTGCGCCATCATGTCAACTTGGCGACGAAGGATGCTTCACTCTTCTGGGTGTATCGGTCGTCGGTGCAGTAACGATTTCGCCTGAGCAACTGTCATTTTCTTACGACAAGCAGTTGGCCAAGCCGACTCAAATGTCAGATCTGGTGATCATCGCGGATCGTATTACCCAGGCCTACCGGGACGAAGGCTACTTCCTGTCGCAAGCGGTGGTTGACCGGCAGGCGCTCGAGTCGGGCATCGCCACGATCACGGTCATTGAAGGTCACATCTCACAGGTTGAGTTCGATGGCACACGTACTGACCTGGCGTCGCCCATCATGAAGGGCTTCACCGACGCACCGATTGCGCATCTCCCAGACCTTGACCGTCGACTGGCCCGGATCAAGGCGATCCGAGGCATGTCTGTCACCTCGCGTATCCGGCCCGACCCGGAGGATCCTTCCCGCCACGAATTGGTGCTGACGACAGATTTCGATCCGGTGGAAGGTTATGCAGGGCTGAGCAATCGGGGGTCTGAACGCGTTGGCCCATTGCAGGCATATGGAGGAGTGGCGTTCAACTCCGTCCTCGCAGATCGCGACCAATTCCGGCTGAACGTGTTCACAACGCCCGTTGACCCGGGCGAGTATGCCAGGGTGAGCGCCAATTATCGCTACTCGTTCCAGCCGGGCGACAGCCTGATTTTTGGGGCCGCAACGGCTTTGTCGCAGGACGGGCACAATCCGAACAGTCCCGAAATTGGCGGAGAGTCCCTGTCACTCTGGATGAAGTATGAGCGTCCCCTCATTCAGCGGCGGACGCACCGTTTGTATGCGAGCGTGCAATTCGACGCGGCACATTTGGAGAATGACTGGACGTCAGGGGGCGGGTATCGAGACGAATTGCGAGTTGCACGTGTGGCGCTTCGCGGTCTCCAGACGGATGATGGATCAAAAACCTACTTTTTCGTCGAACTCTCATCCGGGTTGGACATTCTCGGCGCGTCTGGCGAGTCCGTTGAGTTCCGATCCCGCTACGATGCAGATGCGAGTTTTACCAAGCTCTACGCAAAGACATCCTACTATCACGACATTGGGAAGTATTTTGGCATCTACGCTTTGCTGTGGGGGCAGGTTTCCGATGGGCCATTGTTGTCCGCAGAGGAATTCTCTGTGGGCGGACCGGTAATGGGACGCGGGTACGGCTATGGTGAAATATCCGGTGATGAGGGCATCGCTGGCCTGTTGGAATTGCGCGCAGGCTTTTCGCCTGAGAGCGATCTGATCTCGTTTGCGCAAGGCTATGTTTCATACGACGCTGCGATGGTCTGGAATGACACGCCGACCGGGGTCCGACAGAAGGACATGGAGTCAGCTGCGCTAGGATTGCGGATCAACATTCTTGACCGACTGTCGGCAGGAATCGAACTTGCCAAGCCTCTCACCCGTACGCCGTATGATGAAGACAACCGCGACTGGCAGCAGTTCTTCCAGATGTCGGTGACCTATTAGGCCAGCTGCCGGTCAACCCAGCACATAGTCGGCCTCAGCCACATAGCGGCTGGGTCCATCGCCCAAATGGCTCGAGTACAGATGGAAGCCCTCGGCCCAGAACACAGTGCTGCGATAGGCATGATGGCGTTCGACCCATGCCGCGGCTTCGTCGAGCAGAGTGCCGTGCAGGTAGGCGAGGGTAACGTGCGGCGTGAACGGGCGCCGGTCCGGCGCAAGGCCCAGGCGACGGGCGGCTCGTTCGCATTGCGCGGACAGCGCACGCAAGGCATCGCTCTCGCGCACTCGTGCCCAGACGGCGGAAGGTTCCCGCCGGCCGAACCATCCCATGCCTTCCAATGACACCTCGAACGGCGCACAGGATATCTCGGCAAGCAATTCGTCGAGGTCGCGAGCGTCGGCGTGTGAGACGTCTCCAAAGAAACGTAATGTAATATGAAAATTCCGGGGCGGTCGCCAACGGGCACCGGACAGGCCGGTTTGCGTCTGGATCAGGCCCGGATGAATTTCTTCCGGAACAGGGAGGGCGGCAAACAAGCGATACATGGACCGGTTGAACAGGTTTCCGAAGCAAAAGAAAACCCGGTACAGCGACCGGGTTTTCAGAAACTTTTGCTTTTCGCCCAGTTCAGCTGGCGAGTGCGTCCAGCTTACCGAAGTGTTCTGCCAACAAATAGTAGAACGTCACGCGTGACTTTGAGCCACCTTCGGCGCTCATCTGGTCGCAAACTGCCTTGATGGCTGCGTCCAGCTCGCCTTGAGTGTGCGGCAGACCCAGCTTGCCGCGGCACCACTTCTCGCGAATGCGATCAAGTTCAACAGAATCGCTGCAGGCGACAATGGAACTGTCCCGATTGCGCAAGGCAATCCCCAGTCGTCCCACGATCTTTTCTGCTGCGGCCTGATTGTAGCCTTTCGCATATTTCTTGATGTTTTCGGCATATTCAGATGCGTCTGCCATTTTTGTCCCCTTCATTCTTGGCGTCCCCACTGTTGGAATTACGCCAGAACACGAAAATTAACCTTGGGTAATTTCAAGTCAATCCATAAGACCTGTCTGATTGCAGCAGGAAAGGGCCTGATCCTTCTCCCAAATGAGCTTTCAGGACAACACATCGCGCCGGAGGTCAGGATTCATGGCAGGTTCTACTAATTCGACATAGGCTCAGATGCCTGATCGCCTGCGGGCATTGCGAACGGAGGCGGTCGCATTTACCGCTGGTTTAACTTGCTAAACTTAACTGTCAGCACCATATTCGAGATCAGTTTGGCGGGTGATAAATCCCCGCCTTTCAACCAGAAAGGGTATTGCACCTATGAATGACTTCAATCGTGCCTATTCGCCGGGGCCATCGGGCCAGACGATGGACATGTCGGTCAATGAAGGTCTGCGCAGCTTCATGCTGGGCGTCTACAACAAGATGGCGCTTGGCCTGCTGCTGACCGCAGCATTGGCTTATGCCTTTGGCGCGCTGGTGCCGGAAAGCGTCACACTGACCCTCCTGACCGGACCAATCGGTCTTGTCATCATGTTTGCTCCATTGGCGATCCTGCTTCTGTCAGGCTTCGTCATGAAGAACCCGTCGCCCACAGCGGCGAACCTTGTTTATTGGTCGGTCGTCTCCCTGATCGGTGTCGGCATGGGCGCCATCGTGTATGTCTATGCCCGCCAGCCGGACGGCATGCTGATCGTGTCGAAGGCCTTCCTGACAACGGCCATCGCGTTCGGTGGCCTGTCGCTCTACGGGTATACCACAAAGCGCGACATGTCCGGTTGGGGCGTTTTCCTGATCATGGGCGTCGTTGGCATCATCGTCGCGTCAATCCTGAACATGCTGATCTTCCAGTCGAGCATGATGCACATGGTGATCTCGGTGGTCGGCCTTTTGGTGTTTGCTGGCCTGACCGCATATGACACCCAGCGCCTGAAGAACATGTATTTCCAGATTGCCGGCAATGCCCGGGCCATGGCGGTTGCCACAACCTTTGGTGCGCTCAGTCTTTACCTGGACTTCGTGAACATGTTCCAGTTCCTGCTGGCCATCATGTCGGGTCGCGACTAGCGTCGCTGGTTTGATAAGAGTAGACAAAGCCCCGCTCGCAAGGCGGGGCTTTTTTATGTGCGGTAGGCGGGGGATGTCATCATGGCCATAGGTCCGACAATCGAGACCGAACGATTGCTCCTGCGTCCGCCTCGCGCAGAAGACATCCCCGCGTGGAACGCCTTTCATGCCGATGAAGACGTGATGCGCCATCTCGGCGGCGTTCAGGGGCCGGAGCTGACTTGGCGATCAATATGCACAATGACCGGTGCGTGGACGATTGAGGGCTTCTCCATGTTTTCTGTGATCGAGAAATCTACTGGAGAATGGGTGGGCCGGCTCGGCCCTTGGAGACCAAACGGCTGGCCGGGTACGGAGATCGGCTGGGGACTCGTGCGGTCGTCCTGGGGCAGGGGATACGCGACCGAAGGCGCGACGGCGGCAATGGACTATGCGGTGGATATTCTGGGCTGGAGTGAGGTGATCCATACGATCCTGCCAGAGAACGCAGCCTCTGTTCGCGTAGCCGAGCGTCTGGGTAGCCGCTTCATGAGAAAACGGGAAACGCCGCCGCCGTTTGAGGGCATGATGTGGGATGTCTACGGCCAGACGGCCGATGAATGGCGGGCCCGCCGCAACTGATAACGACCGATCAAGCCTGTGTGAGGTGTGCCGTTTACGCCTCGCCACTGATCCGGCATGCGGGTAAGGCTGGTGCACAGACTTCAGAGGAGACGCCCCATGATCCGTACGCTTACTCTTGCCTCCGTGCTTGCCATGCTGCCAGCGGCGGCGAACGCTCAGGATGCGGCCGATACAATCACAGCCTCCCCGGATACGGCCACCGAGATGCAAACACCTCAGATTGGTCTGGCGCTTGGTCAATCTGCGCCTTCGGTCAATCTGGTGAGACACACTGGAGAGGCGACGAGCCTGTCTGAACTCATGGGAGAGAAGGGGATTGCGGTCGCCTTCGTGCGTTCAGCGGACTGGTGCCCTTACTGCCAAAAACAGCTTAAGCAGATTGATGATATCTCGGCCAACCTCAACGACTTGGGCTGGCCCCTTGTCGCAATTTCGTATGACGATCCCGAGATTCTGTCGAAGTTTGTCCGCAAGAACAGTCTTGGATTTGAACTCCTGTCCGATCCCGGTTCGGAAGCTATTTCGGCGTTTAATTTGCTGAATGAAGAGATGAAGCCTGGCTCGCGCTATTTCGGCATTCCCCACCCTGCAATCATGTTTATCGGCACGGATGAGACGGTCCGGGCAGTATTGCGCGAGGAAGGTTACAAGGACCGCCCATCGCTCGACCTTATCCTGCAGATTGCTGAACAACTTTAGGCAACGGGGCTATTCACTCTGCTCGAAGGACATGTAGTCTTGCGCTGCATAGATCATTGAGAGGCACAGCGGATGAGACAGATCAGGCATATTGCGGGAATATTGGCTGGCATGGCCATATTGGTCGGTGCGCCGTCCTTCGCGCAGGATGCCGATCTGTCGCCGGAAATCGCGGCAACGACGGATCAACTGATCGCGGATGCTCTGCTGGATGAGGTTGGCCTGCAATTTGTCGAAGACCTGACGACAGAAGTCGGGGCCCGCCTTGGCGGCTCGCCGGATGAGGCGCGGGCGCGTGTTTGGGCGATGAACGCGCTCAAGGAGCTGAATTTTGACCGCACGCGCGTTGAGGATTTCACGATCCCGTATTGGGCGCGGACCCGTGAATCGGCCCGCGTGATTGGCGCGAATGCGCAAGATCTCGTGATCACGGCGCTCGGCGGCAGTCGTGCGACGCCTGAAGGTGGACTGGAGGCTGATATCGTCCGGTTTGAAACCCTTTCCGATCTGAAGGCGGCTGATGCTGACAGCCTTGCGGGAAAAATCGCGTTTATTGATGAGCGCATGTACAAGACCCAAGATGGCTCGGGCTACGGGCTTGCCGTGCGCAAGCGGGGCGGGTGTGCCAATGCAGCCGCAGAGAAGGGGGCAGTTGCCTGCCTGATCCGTTCTGTCGGTACACAGCCACACCGCATGCCGCACACAGGTGGCATGTTCCGGGAAGGGGCGCTCGGCGCGCTCCCCGCAGCGGCCTTGTCTGGCCCTGACGCTGATCAGCTGACACGATTGTTGGATAGGGGCCCGGTCCGCGTGAATCTCGATATTGGCGTTGAGTATGCCGATGCTGCGCCGTCCGGAAATGTGATCGCTGAAGTCGAAGGATCTGATCTGGAAGACGAAATCATCCTGATCGGATGCCATCTCGACAGTTGGGATCTTGGTACCGGCGCACTGGATGATGGCGCGGGCTGCGGAATCGTCGTCGGGGCCGCCAAGCTGATTGCGGACTTGCCGGGAAAACCTCGCAGAACGATCCGTGTCGTTCTCTACGGCTCTGAGGAAGTCGGCCTGTTTGGAGCGAATGCTTACGCTCGGCAACATGGGGATGATCTCGACAAGCATATGCTTGCGGCTGAGAGCGATTTTGGCGCCGGCCGCATCTGGCGTTTCCAGACCAATTTTGGTGAGGCTGCAATATCCTATGCGGATGTCATGAAGCAGGTATTGACCCCACTGGGTGTGTCAGAAGGCGACAATGCAGCCGGCGGTGGGCCTGATATCGGCGTCCTCCGCAGGGCAGGGGTGCCTGTCGTAACGCCCGCGCAGGATGGCCGGGACTATTTTGACTACCATCACACCCCAGACGATACATTCGACAAGATTGATCCGGAGGCATTCCGTCAGAATGTTGCGGTGTACGCGGCGTTCACATACATTGCGGCCCAGACAGGATGGGATTTCCGGAAGTCGGAGCCGACATCGATGGGTTCGGACTGACGTCCTCGTATGTCGGCGTCTGAAAAAGTGGGGCCAGCCCTCGCGGCCGCGCTCGAGGGGCTGAAACTGGCCCACCGGGAACTGGATCATGTGGATCAGGATCCCGAACGTTGGCGCTGGGTTGCAGTTGGTCTCGTCACGGCGATTAATTGCGCGATCATTGCTGCCCTCTCCGGATATGAGACCGCTTTGGAGGAAGATACAGCTGATCTGAAAATGCCTGGAAGAGTTGCACCTCTGAAATTGTTGCTGCGACGCGCGCGGTCAGATCGATATCTCTTGCCTCCGGAGCAGCTTCCCGCAACGTCGGGGCAGGTCGACGCCGTCCTTCGGCTTGCTGAATACCGGAACGAGGTCGTGCACGGCGTTCTTGCCGGGCGGCCGAGCACGATTATTCGAGACGGGCAGATCGTCGTGGAGATGGTCACGCATCTGGTTTGCCTTGCTCCGGCCTTTGATCGGTCGAATCATGCCGTCTATTGCGCACTGATTTTCGATCAGGTTTCTGCGATCAGAGAGCGACTTGCCGTGCTTGGTTAATATTGAAGTCATGACCGACTGCAATAAGGTAGAGATGAGCGCATTCTGGCGACCCCTGACAGTATCGATTGCGGCGTTTGTCTTGACGGCGGCAGCGCCGGATACGTTTTCCCGGGAAGAGTTGCAGGCACTCGAAGCTGAGCGGCAGGCCGCCGAGCAAAAGCTTGAAGCGCTGCAGGCCGCCGGCGAAAATACGCTGAGCGATTTAAAGAACATCGACAGCCAGTTGATTTCGGCGGCTATGGAGTCCCAGCGCCGTGAAGAACAGGCTTCGAACGCCGAGAAATCCCTGATCGATCTTGGTGCGCGTCGAGTATCGGCGCAGATGAGCCTGCTCGAGAACCGCCAGGCTCTGGAAGACCTGCTTGCAGCGCTTGCCGCATCCAATCGCCGGAAGCCGCCTGCCTTGATCGTGTCCCCGAGCAAAGCGAACACGGCTGTGCGCCGGGCCATCCTGATGAGCGAGACAACTCCGCGCCTTGCGACGGAATCGGAAGAATTGTCGCGGGAAATCGATACGCTGAACGAGCTTGAGCGCCGTATCCGCGGCGAAAAAGCCAAACTCGACGCTGCCGAAGCGACACTAGCTTTGAAACAGGTCGAGATTGAGCGGCTCGCCGCTGCCAAGCGTGGGAATTTCGAGGATTTGTCCGGCGATATCGCGTTGTTGAAGGCACACGCGGCAGAGATTGGTGCCAGGGAAGAAGATTTGAGATCATTGCTGGCATCGCTCGAGGCTCAGGCGCCGTCTGCGCCCGGCGCCAAACCGGACCTCAGACCGCGCCTTGTGTCCAATTCGCCTTCGTCGAAACCGTCAGCCACGTCCGCTGTTGCGCGTACACCAGCTTCGCGACCACTGGGGCGTGCTGTCATCGGGGCGCTGAAGCCCCCCGTTGCAGGTTCGCTTGCGCGGGCCTTTGGCGAAAAGTTGCCCACTGGTGGCAAGTCGGAATGGGTCGCCTTTGCCACGCGGGCCAATGCCCAAGTGGTCGCACCGGTTGGCGGTACGGTTGAGTATGCGCGGCCATTTCGAACGTATGGATCAATGTTAATTTTGCGGACGAGTGACGGTTACCATGTTATTCTTACAGGCATGAGCCGGATCTATGTCACTGAAGGCCAAGGCGTTTCTGTGGGCGAGCCTGTTGGACGCATGCCTGATCGAGCCGAGCCGGTTCCCGAGCTGAATATGGAATTAAGGCTTGGCGACAAGGTTATGAATCCGGCAGACTGGCTGCCAGGCCGGAGCTAAGGTCAAAAGGATTATGGAGGACTGGAATATGCGTTCACTACTGACAGGGGCTGCCCTTGGTGTCGTTCTGGGTGGCGCGGCTGTCGGATTTTCCGCCTTCGCCTCTCCTGAGGACCGGGCTGAAGATCCGCGCATGGTCACCTACCAGCAGTTGGACCTGTTCGCAGAAATCCTCGCCCGCGCCCGCCAGGATTATGTAACGGAAGTCGACGAAAAGGCCGCCATGAAAGCCGCCATCAACGGCATGCTTACCTCACTCGACCCGCATTCCAGCTATCTCGATCCGGATGATTTTCGTTCGATGCAGGTTCAGACCAGCGGAGAATATGGTGGTCTCGGGATTGAAGTCACAATGGAAGATGGTTTCGTCAAAGTCATCTCTCCGATGGATGATACACCTGCGAGCCGTGCAGGTATCCAGCCGGGTGACCTGATCACATCCATCAATGGGAAGCCGATCATCGGCCAGACACTGAACGAAGCTGTCAAGGAAATGCGCGGCGAAAAGGGCACCGATATCGATGTCACGATCCTGCGCGAAGGCGAGGATCCCTTTGACGTCACTTTGACCCGGGAAGTAATTCAGCAGAAATCCGTTACCTGGAAAATGCAGGAAAGCGATATTGGATATATCCGTATTTCAACCTTCAACGAGCGCACGACTCTGCTGCTTGAAGAGGCAGTCGAAGGCATCGCTAAAGAAACCGGCTCGCGTCCACGCGGCTTGATTGTGGACTTGCGCAACAATGGCGGCGGTCTGCTGGATCAGGCTGTTTCGGTCTCCGACATGTTTCTCTCTGGCGGTGAGGTTGTGTCGACGCAGGGCCGACGCATTTCCGACATGGAGCGCTATAACGCCCGTTCCGGGGAAGTCTTTAAGGGCGTCCCGATGATCGTGCTGATCAATGGCGGCTCAGCCTCGGCTTCCGAGATTGTCGCTGGCGCTTTGCAGGATCGGCATCGGGCCACCGTTTTGGGTACGACCAGCTTTGGCAAGGGATCAGTGCAAACCGTTATTCCGCTTGGCGCAGATCGCGGCGCAGTCCGCCTGACGACGGCGCGCTATTACACGCCAGCGGGTCGCTCCATTCAGGCGCTCGGCATCGACCCGGACATCGAGATCACCCAGGCACGCCTGTCTGAAGAAGAGCTTGCCCAGATCAAGCGCTGGTCCGAGGCCGACCTGCCGCACGCGTTGGCCAATGAAGACGGTGAAGCGCGCAAAGATGTTTCCTTGCCTGATGAGCAGCCGCCTGAAGATTGGGATGGTGAGGATTTTCAGCTCAAGAGAGCGATTGAAATGCTCAAGGAAGGCACTGTCACGGCCAGTGCAATCAGGCGCGCAGGTTAACCGGATGTTTGCAACCTGTTAACCAGTTGGATGCAATTCTGATTGTTCAGAATTCTTTTAAACTGGTTTGACGAGGTCCATCGATGGCTAGCCGCAGGGATGCCGACCCATCTCCTTTGCGCACGGGTCTGACCCATGCTGCTATGAGCCTGCTTGTATTTGGTGGATTGGGTGCCAGTCTTGGTGCCGCGATCCATTATTCCGGTAATCCCGCAGATTCCGGACCGAGCGAAGTGCTGGCCTTGTTTGAGACCAGCCAAGGGTCTACCGCCGCACTCAAATCCCGGCTGAAGGCGGAGACGCCCCAGGATCTGGGCGCGCGTGTGGTTTTGGCAGAAGATGATGCGGTTTCTGATCAGCCAAGCCTGGGCGTGGAATATGCTGAGGCTTCTGCGCCCCGTCCGTCGGAAGTCCCGACCGGGCAGGGGGATGAAGAGTCCTCAGGTGAGGGCATTCGGATCAATGGAAAGCTGGTGCGTCCCGGCGAGTCCTATGGCGAGGTCACGCGTGTAGCGTCGCTCGATACAGCGCCTGTTCCGGGCCTGACGGAGCGGATCAACGGACTGTCTCTGCCGCGCATTTCTGCTGACGGCCAGGCACCGTCAGATGTGTATGCGCGCCCCTTCGCCAATCCCGGCAACCAGCCGATCGTGGCGGTCGTCATTGGCGGACTTGGCATCAATGCGACCCATACCAAGGCAGCAATCGAAGAGTTGCCGCCTGAAGTGACCCTGTCCTTCGCGCCAGACGCGGGCAATCTACAGTACTGGGTCAACAAGGCGCGCGAAAAAGGACACGAAGTCCTGATCGAAGTGCCAATGGAATCCTTCGAGTATGGTCGCATGAAGATGCATCCGCAAACCCTGTTGGCCGGCGACACCGGTGAACGCAATTTGCCGCGTCTCGAAAAGCTGCTCAGCCGGGCAAGCGGATATTTTGGGATCATCAATTATCAGGGTGCCAAATTCGCCGAAGATCCCGGCGCTGTCGGCCCCGTCCTTCAAGCCCTGCATGATCGCGGCATCGCCCTCGTCGAGGATGGCAGCTTCCAGACCGGCGCCTTCGACCGCGCCGCCGGACGCACACAAATGAAATTTGCACGCGCCGCAGCCACAATTGACGCAAAGCTGACCGCAGATGACATCCGGACTGAGTTGCTGGGCCTCGAAACGCTCGCGAAGGAAAACGGCGCGTCCATGGGAACTGGGTATGCCTTCCCGCTGACAATCGAGATCGCCAAGGACTGGACGAAGGACATGCAGAAACGTGGGGTCGTTCTGGCACCGGCGTCTGCCCTGATTTCGGTGTCTGCAAAAACTTCCCAACCGAAGCGCGTCCAGACTGGAAGCTTGTCTCAGGCTCCGGTAAACCCGGAAGGGTGACGATACACGCGCCCGATCCCGACCTCTACAGACCCAATGTCGGTCTCGCCCTGTTTTCAAAAGCAGGCTATGTTTTTATTGGGCGGCGCATCAATGGCCGGGGAGCGTTCCAATGGCAGATGCCGCAGGGTGGCATCGACAAGGGCGAGACGCCCTTGGTCGGCGCACTCCGCGAACTCGAAGAAGAAGTCGGCGTACCGGAAAAACTGGTGGATGTTCTCGAGGAGACGTCGGACTGGTTATTCTACGATTTCCCACCTGATTTGAAGAAGCGTTTGCCCGGGCCCTATATTGGTCAGCGGCAGAAATGGTTCGCTTTCCGGTTCAAGGGGGCCGATAGCGATGTTCGCCTCGACCGGCATACGCCGGAATTCGATGCTTGGCGTTGGGCGCGGCTCGAGGAAGTTCCTTCGCTGGTCGTGCCGTTCAAGCGCATGGTGTATTCTGAAGTTTCCCAGCGGTTCACCAGTTGGGCCGAACCGGTCCCCGGCCACAAGGAAGTTCAGGGTTGAAACCCTCCAAGCAATAGAGGCGTAAACCGATGACAAAATCCTTGCTGATGATCCATGGGATCGGGTGTGGCGGTGAGGTCTGGGATCGGATGCGCGTGGGGTTCGAGGCTGCAGGCTGGAACTGCGACGCTCCAACACTGTTTCCGGACCAGCGGGTGCGTGACTCTCCTCCAGCTTCGCTGTCTGATCTCGGCCTGGATGACTATGTGAAATTCATGGCGAATACGGTTCGCCGGATTGAGAGTGAAACTGGCAGCCCGCCTGCCGTGATTGGCCATTCGATGGGGGGCTTGATTGCTCAATGCCTGGTCGAGCAGGGGCTCGTGAGTCAGGCGGTCTTCCTGACGCCGGCTCAGCCCAAGGATTGCAGCGCGGTGACCCTGTCGGTCGCCTATACATTTCTCAACATCCTTATCAGCCGGAATCGTTCGAAAGCTTACAAAGTTTGGGAGTCAGGATTTCGTTATGGCGTGCTCAACAAGGTGCCGTCGCGTCGTCATGCAGAGATCTACGCTGATGCGCTGTACGACTCCGGGAAGGTTTACGGCGACATCGCAGATGGAATCGAGATCGACGAGACCTTGTTTACAATTCCAACACTGACGATCGCTGCTGGTGCAGACCGTGCGACGCCTGCCAAGGCCGTCCGCAAGGTGGGGCAAAAATACGCAAAAAGCCCAGTAGCGGGTGACTTTCTGGAATATCCGAACAATGCCCATTGGATCGTGGATGAGCCGGGCACTGACAAGGTGGTTTCGGACATTGTTGCCTGGCTTGCAAAGACGAAACCTGCTGCTTGAGGCGGTCATGAAAAGAGGCACCCGCCGATTGGCGAATGCCTCTAAACCCGTTCAGTCCTTCCAGCCGATCAGTCGGCAGCTGTGATCGTTGCCGTGCCGGATTGGCCCGCAGTATTGGTAAAGCCAGTCGAGAAGCCGACGTCTTCGCCCAGTTCGTCGAAGGTTGCACAAATATCACCTTCGGGTGTCTGACCACAGATTGTCTTGGATTCTTCATCCATCGTGTACGGAATGGGATCGCCTCCATCCATGGAGGCCGTGCCGTTTTCATAGAATACAACAAGCGCGGTCGTGCCATCGCTGCTTGCGAATTCGACCGTGGTGGATTGTGCCATCGCAGGCAGGGCGAACAGCGTAATTGCCGCACTCGCCGCTAAAAAGAGTTTCATGGAAGTCTCCTCCGTCTTTCGGGATTGTTCTTTTGCACTCTACCTCGGTTTCGAGGCTATCAATGCTGGGGACGGAGTCCATAAAAAAAACCCCGGCATTGAGGGCCGGGGTTGATCAATTCTGAGAGAAAGTCGGCTCAACCCTTGCCGGCCATACGCAGGAAGCGATTGCGCAAATCGGCATCCGATTTGAACACGCCAGTAAACTGCGTGGTGATCGTGCTGACATCCTTGTGGTGGACGCCCCGTGTCGACATGCATTCATGTACGGCATCGATCAGGACCGCCGTGCCCATCGGGGCAAGGCTGTCGGTAATCGCGTCACAGATTTGCGCGGTCATGGTTTCCTGCGTTTGCAGGCGCTTCGAGAAGATCTCTACGACGCGTGCCAGCTTGGAAATACCAACAACGGCTGCCGACGGCATGTAGGCGACATAGGCCTTGCCAAGGAAGGGCGCCATGTGGTGCTCGCAATGGCTCTCCACGTCGATGTTGCGCAGCATGACGATGTCATCATAGCCCTGCACGTCCTCAAAGGTACGCGACAGGTATTTGACGGGATCTTCCTCATAGCCGGAAAACCATTCCTTGTAGGCGTTGACGACGCGCTTTGGCGTGTCGAGCAGGCCTTCGCGACGCGGATCGTCGCCAGCCCACGCGATGAGCGTGCGCACGGCTTCTTCGGCCTCTTGAACGGTAGGGCGCTTGATGGGCTCTGCGCGTGCCTTGTCTTTATTGGGAGTGATGGCGTCCATGGCCATGATTGAAGTTTCCTTCGACTGAGGGACGAGGGTCGAGCCGAGGCTTGGTCTGGGAAAGCGTAAAAATGCTCCCCTGCCCGGACTTAACGCCCGCCCGGAGTTGATACCCTCAGGGCGATATGAGGAACATAAGGGTGCGATGGCCTTGTTTCCAGCCCTTTCTACGCTGACGTCGCGCGACTGGATGACTCCATTCTTGGCTTTTCTGCGCGCCGATGATATCGCCGTCGACATGGAACGTGTTCGATTTTGTTGTCGTCCTGCCTGCCGGTGTTGCTGTTAACGCATCAACACGCCATTAGGGCTGGCCAGCTACCCGTAGCGCCAGCGATACGTCCAGACTTCCGAAATCGAGCCCAAAAACCATGACAATCCGCATCTACGACACCGCCGCGCGCAAAAAGCGCGTTTTCCATCCGCAGGATCCGGCGCGCGTGACGATGTATGTCTGCGGCCCGACTGTCTACAATTACGCCCATATCGGCAATGCGCGTCCGCCCATTGTGTTCGATGTCCTGCGGCGCCTGCTGATGAGGGTGTATGGTGAGGATGCGGTGATCTACGCGCGCAACATCACCGACATTGAAGACAAGATCATCAAGGCCAGCGTCGAGACCGGCGAACCGATTGAGACGATTACGAAGAAATTCGCCCAAATCTACAATGCCGACACGGCTGCACTGAACGTGCTCGCGCCCGGCATTGAGCCTTGGGCGACCGATCATGTCGGCGAAATGATCGAGATGATCGAGAAGCTCGTCCGCAAGCGCTATGCCTATGTCGGCAAGGAAGGCGTCTGGTTTTCGGTCAATTCCATGCCGGATTATGGAAAGCTGTCTGGTCGCAAGCTCGAAGACAATGAAGCCGGCGCACGCGTTGCTGTCGACGAAGACAAACGCGACCCCGCCGACTTCGCGCTCTGGAAATTCGCCAAGGAAGGTGAACCAGAAGATGCGATCTGGGACAGCCCGTGGGGCAGGGGACGTCCCGGCTGGCATATCGAATGCTCGGCCATGGCCGCAAAGCATCTCGGCAAGACGATCGACATTCATGGTGGCGGGATTGATCTTCAGTTTCCGCATCATGAAAACGAAATTGCCCAGTCCGAATGCGCGCATGGCGAGATCATGGCGAACTATTGGATGCACAATGGCTTCCTGGATATGGGCGGCGAGAAGATGTCGAAATCGCTCGGCAATGTCGTTCTGGTGCACGAGCTATTGAAGCAATGGCACGGTGAAGTGCTGCGCTTTGCCATGCTGAGCGGGCATTACCGCGCGCCGCTCGACTGGACGGAAGACTTGCTGAAACAGGCCAAGACAACGCTCGACCGGATTTATGGCGCGTTGCGCCGTGTGTGGGACGCTGAAGGCGGTGAAGTCGATGACCGGGGCGTCTTCGACGCACTTTGTGATGATCTGAACACACCCGAAGCGCTCGCTTCGCTCTCGCGCATTGCCGGCGAAGCGAACATGGCGGCGGACAAGGGAGATACGGATGCTATGGCGACGGCCCGCGCAAATTTGCTCGATGCCGGCGAAATGCTTGGGCTTTTGACCCTGACTCCCAAAGCCTGGGAACAGGGCGGGGATGATGATGGCAATGACCGTATCAATGGACTTGTTCAGGCGCGTATCGATGCGCGCGCAGCCAAGGACTGGGCTGAAGCTGACCGAATTCGTGATCAACTTGCTGCCGAAGGTATTGAGATCATGGATGGGGCCGGTGGCTCGACTTGGCGACGTATTTGATTTTTCAGGCCGACTGCAATTGCCCCGATGACGGAAGCTTTAATTGACCTTAACAGGCCGCTCCTGTGTGTTCGGGCCACGGCCTGAGCGCCCCGTTTTCAATGCACGACACGCCTTTGCCGCCTGCCTCGCGTTCGCGCCTGAGTCAGGCGGCATTTTTTGTCACCGTGCCTCAGCCTTGCGCCGTGCGCCTGCGAAGGCCATGTTTCAGGCGATGAGCGAACTGTACCATAATCGTGTTCTCGAACTCGCAGCAGACATCCAGCATGTGGGTGATCTGACAGATCCTGACGGGTCTGTCCTGAAGGTATCGCGTGTGTGCGGTTCGACCGTGAAGGTTGATCTGAAATTGGACGAAGCGGGCGCACGCATCATGGCCATCGCAGTGGATCCAAAGGCTTGCGCTCTCGGGCAGGCGGCTACCTCGATCCTTACAGAACACGCTATCGGTGCAACGATCGAAGAGGTGATCGCGGCGCGAGACGCTTTGAAAGACATGCTGAAAGACAATGGACCTCCGCCGGAAGGCCGCTTCTGGGAGCTGCGCCATCTGGAACCCGTGGCCGATTATCCCCCTCGCCATACGTCCACGCTGCTGGCTTTTGAGGCGGCGGTTGCTGCCATCGAGGAGGCATTGGCAAGCCGCGGTCTCGCCCGCCAGACGGCAGGCTGAGATGGCCGGTTTGCGGCGTCGATCAGCGAATGGTCTGCTTTGGGTCTACAAGCATGGCCCAAGCCAGGTGTTCTACGCGTTCGGCGCGCGCTGTCAGCACACGCCAACCTGCAGTGAGTATGGCGCCGAATGTGTTGCGCGGTTTGGATGGTGGCCGGGCATATGGATGGCGCTGGCGCGTTTCATCCGGTGCCGACCGGGCGGCAGTCTCGGCAAGGACCCGGTGCCGGAAACCCTGCCAGATGTGCCGGTCTGGCAGCCTTGGCGGTATGGCGAATGGTCGGCGCGCAAGGCCATGGAACGAATTGAAAACCGCCCGTCGTCATGCCATATGAAACCTGATGAGTGAAAATCGTTGCCTTCTTGGCCCTGTTGGCCTGACCACACGAACTCGCCGGGGTGCCTGACGCGCCCCTTGGCTGCGCCTTTGTGCGCGCCCGCTTCATGTACCCATAAACAGCCCAAAAGAAGCCCGGATAGGGTCCGAAAACCCCGCCACTGCGCGAGAAATGCGTATGGGGTGGGAAATCTGGTGAAGTCGCGTTAAGCAGACGCCGGATAAAGGGCCTGACCGGAACCGAATTTGCCGCGCTGTACAGAGCGCAAGAATGCACGAAAAGATTAGACCATGATCAAAGTATCCCTGCCAGACGGCTCCGTCCGCGAATATGAAGAGGGCGCGTCGCCCTTTGACGTCGCCAAATCGATTTCCAATTCCCTCGCCAAGAAGGCGCTCGCCGCCCGGGTTGACGGCGAGCTGAGAGATTTAATGCGCCCGCTCGATGGCGACGCAAAGGTGGAACTCGTCACGGCGAATGATCCCGAAGGCCTTGAACTGATCCGCCATGATGCGGCCCACGTGCTCGCCCAGGCGGTACAGGAACTCTATCCCGACGCGCAGGTCACGATTGGCCCAGTCATTGATGATGGCTTCTATTACGACTTTGCCCGCGAAGAGCCGTTCTCGACGGAAGATTTCGAAAAGATTGAAGCCAAGATGCGCGCGATCGTCGACGCCGACTATCCCATCGTTCGCGAAGTCTGGGACAAGGACCAGGCCATCGAGACGTTCAAGAAGATCGGCGAAGACTACAAGGCGCAGATCATCGACGACATCATTCCGCCGGGCGAAGCAATCACAGTCTACAAGCAAGGCGACTGGTTCGACCTTTGCCGCGGCCCGCACCTGCCCAGCACGGGCAAGCTGCCGAAGGCCTTCAAGCTGATGAAGCTGGCGGGCGCCTATTGGCGTGGCGACTCCAAGAACGAAATGCTTCAGCGCATGTACGGCACGGCTTGGGCCAATGAGAAAGACCTCAAGGCGCATCTGCTACGCCTCGAAGAGGCCGAAAAGCGTGACCATCGCAAACTCGCGACGCAGCTCGACCTGTTCCATCTCGACGGCCTGGCGGCAGCCGGGTCCATCTTCTGGCACCCGAAAGGCTACCAGATCTGGTTGCAGATCGAATCCTATATGCGCCGGCGTCTCGATGCGGCCGGCTATGAAGAGATCAAGACGCCGCAATTGATGGATTCGGTTCAGTGGGAGAAATCCGGTCACTGGGGCAAGTATCGCGAGAACATGTTCATCGTGCCGGATTTCATTCCTGAAGGTGATGAAGGCGTGGACATTTCGGTGCCTGACGATGCCAAACTTATGGCGTTGAAACCCATGAACTGTCCGGCGCATGTCGAAGTCTTCAAACAGGGCCAGAAATCCTATCGCGACCTGCCGCTGCGCTTGGCGGAATTCGGGTGTTGCCACCGCAACGAGCCGCATGGCGCGCTGCATGGCATCATGCGGGTCCGTCAATTCACGCAGGACGATGCGCACATCTTCTGCCGTGAAGACCAGATCGTCGAGGAGTCTATCCGCTTCTGTCGCCTGCTCGAAAACGTGTACCGGGATTTCGGCTTTGAGAATATCGCCGTGAAACTCTCCACACGTCCGGATGTCCGGGCCGGGGATGACGCAACCTGGGACCGGGCCGAGAAAGGCCTGCAGGACGCCGTTGATGCAGCGGGCCTGCCCTGTGAGATCATGCCCGGGGAAGGGGCCTTCTACGGACCCAAGCTTGAATTCCAACTCACGGACGCGATCGGCCGGGTTTGGCAATGTGGTACGTTGCAGCTGGACTATGTTCTGCCAGAGCGTCTCGGCGCTGAATATACGGCGTCGGACGGTTCAAAGCAGCGCCCGGTCATGTTGCACCGCGCCATCCTAGGCTCGATGGAGCGCTTTATCGGTATCTTGATCGAGGAGTTTTCCGGCGCTTTCCCTATGTGGCTGTCACCGGTGCAAGTTGTCGTTGCGGCGATCACAGACGCAGCGAACGAGTACGCTGAGGAAGCAGCGGCTGCTCTGCGCAAGGTCGGACTGCGCGTCGAGACCGATCTTCGCAATGAGAAGATTAACTACAAGGTTCGCGAGCATTCGGTTCAGAAAGTGCCAATCATTGCGGTGGTTGGTGGTCGTGAGGCTGAGGACCGTACACTGGCGTTGCGTCGGCTTGGCAGCAATGGTCAGCACATGATCTCGCTGGAGGATGCCTGCCGCGATCTCGCCCAAGAAGCCCTCGCACCAGACCTGAAGTCCGACTAGTCCGGATCAACAGGTGACAGGTACTGCGGAACACGAAAAGATGCGCGGCATGAGCTACGCACCTTTTCTCGCCGCGGCCTTCCTGTTGTGGCCTTTGACCTCCATGGCAGGGACGCAGGGTAACGTTCTGCTGCTCGCGCTGGCTGCGATTCCTGCATTATTTGTTGCACGACCCGGTATCCGTCCGGCCCACTACCTGCTGGCGGGCATGGCCTTTCTGGTCTGGGCCGTTGCGAGTGAGTCCTGGTCTCCGGTCTCGCGAGGAATCATCAGTGGGACATTGATGGGCGGCGACTTTGCCATTCGGTCCGCCGGGCTGCGCATCATATTGACGCTTTTCTTCACCACGCTCTTGATAGCCGGTGCATTGCGAACTGCGCCCGGGCGCGCACAGATCTCGTCCCGCCTGATATTGGGAAGCCTCTCCATACATGGTCTGCTGATCCTGCTCAGCCCGGTCTTCGCGACTTCAGTGATGCCCGTCTTCTACGGGGATGATCCGCTCAATCATTCCTCAGGCTTTCAGAACCTTGATCGGGGTGCGAACGCTTTTGCGCTCGTACTGCCTATACTTGTAGCATATGTTGGGGCCCGGCCAGGCTTGGCATGGAAGGGGCTCGCACTGATGATTGCGCTGGCCAGCCTTGTCAGCTTCGGCGTTCTCGGATCGTCAGCCGCCATGTTTGGCGCGGCTTTGACGCTCGTCGCTTTCGTTATTGTTCGGGTCTTCCCAAAGTATGGCCTGCGCGGCCTGTTCACGGCTGTCGCTGCCTATATTGCGCTAGCGCCGATCTTGATGAGTGGGCTGCTCTACATGCTGGAGCGAAGTGGTGTGAACTTGCCGGGGTCTTTCCAGTCTCGCGCCTGGTCGTGGGAAGTCGTGATCGGGAAGATTCAGGAGGCACCGCTGATGGGGCATGGTATCGAAGCATCAAAATCCTGGCAGGACACGTATGCAGCCTATCCGGAATGGATGGCGCAGTTGCCGGATTTCTGGGCGCGGTATCCGGTCGTTCCGGGGCATCCGCACAATATGGCCTTGCAGATATGGGCCGAGACGGGCGCAGTTGGTGCATTTGTTGCGGCACTCGCCGTTCTGCTGATCGGATGGCGACTGCCAATTGGGCACAATTTACGCACGGATATTCGCTACGCGATTGGCGGCATGCTGGCGGCGGCGTTCTGCCTGTTCAGTTTTTCCTATAGTGTCTGGAATGAAGCTTTCTGGTCTACCTTGGCGCTCGCTGTCGTTGCGCTGATTGTACTGTCTCGCCGTGTGAGAGGATCGCTTGGATGACTCTCCCGACAATTACGGCGATCGTTGTGACCTATCATACCGGCCCTCGCTTGCATGAATGTCTCTATGCCCTGAAGTCCGATCCGGACATTTCTGAAATTATCATTGTCGACAACGGAAATCGGCCAGAGGAACAGTCCTGGATCGATGAGTTCGAGGCAAATTCAGATAAAGTCCACATCGTCCGTGATGGCACGAATCCCGGTTTTGGGGGCGGGGTGAACAAGGGTGCGGCGGGGGCGCTCGGCAATCTGCTTCTCGTCATCAATCCGGATGCGGTTCTGCGCCGCGGTTCGCTTGCAAGACTTGTGGCGGCAATGGAGAAGCGTGCTGAACCCGTCCTGGTCGGCGGCAAGATTTTTGATATCCACGGTCGTGAGGAGCGAGGCGCACGACGCAACACGCTGACGCTCTTGCGTGCGATGGGGTTGGGGAAGTGGACGTTGGAAAATGACCCGCCGCCCCGAAACTCCATCGAAGTTGGTGCAGTGTCAGGTGCCTTTTTCATGATGGATCGTCAGGCCTTTCGCAAGATGGGAGGGTTCGACGAGGGCTATTTTCTGCACGTCGAAGATGTCGACCTTTGTCGCCGTGTCCTGAAGTCTGGCGGTAGCGTAGTCTATCAACCTCATGCGGGCGCGTTGCATTATGGGTCGACGTCGGACGTTCCCTCTGAGGCTGTGGTCGAGCACAAGGCGCGCAGCCTTGTGAAGTATTTCAGGAAATTTGCGAACGGCCCGTTGGAGCGTCTGATTGTGACGCTGATTTCACCAGTCATGGTGCGCGCCCTCAAGGCTCGTCGCTAGACGGTTGGACGCCAATCATGGGGGGCCATTTCAAACCCGCTAAATTCGAAACCCGGGGCAACAATACAACTGACCAGTGTCCATGCGCCCAGCGTTTCCGCTGTCTGCCAGTGTTGCGAAGGGACGACAAGTTGCGGGCGATGCCCAGCCCGCAGGTCAGGACCGAGCGTCACCGCACTTGCCCCTTGGCCGTCGGGTGGCGATAGCGTGAGGGAAAGAGGGCCGCCCGCATGCCATAGCCAGAATTCGTCAGCATCTACTCTATGCCATGCCGAGACTTCGTCAGCTTGCAGCAGATAGTAGATCATCGTGGAACTGGCGCGGCTGCCGTCCGATGTCGGCGCGCGATACGTTTCCCGGAAGTGTCCTCCCTCTGGGTGAGGGGTCAGATCCAGCATGCGGATGATCTCTCGGGCGCCGAGATCTCCGGAAATACCCCGCATCAGAAGCGGTCCTTGCGTCCACGTATTTCGGCGAAGGTTTCGACGGTGTTGCCGGGATGACCCATCGCCGCCTGGAGTACAGGATCGTCGGCACGCAAGAATGGGTTCGTGGCAAGTTCTTTGTCCAACCGCGTTGGAACAGTTGGAAGGCCCTCTGCACGACGCTCGTCAATCCAGAGCGCGTAATCCGTCAGTGCTTTATTCTGCGGGTCGACCGTGACGGCAAACCTTGCGTTGGCCTGTGTGTATTCATGCGCGCAGTAGAGCTGGGTTTCTGACGGCAGAGCTTTCAGCTTGGACAGGCTGTTCCACATCATCTCCATCGTGCCTTCAAAAACACGGCCGCAACCAAGTGCAAAGACAGCGTCTCCGACAAATGCGACGTCTTGATCTGAGAAATGATAGGCGATGTGGCCTAGCGTATGCCCGGGTACATCCATCACGCGCGCGTTCGTACGCCCAAATTCGACGATATCGCCTTCGGATAGTTTCACATCAATGCCGGGAATTTTTTCCGCTTCACCGGCTGGTCCGTAAATGGTGCATCCCGTGACTTCCTTGATCCGCAAGTTCCCGCCCGCATGGTCGGGGTGCCAGTGCGTGTTCAGGATGTGCGTAACCGTCCAGCCTTTACGATCGGCCTCGGCAAGGTACTTTTCGGCATCCGGCGTATCGATTGCCGCAGTCTTTCCTGAGACAGGTTCATGAACCAGATAGCCGTAATTATCGTTCAGGCAGGGAAATTTGTGTATGTCGAGGGTGATTTTCGTCATTAGCGTCTCCTGCAGACCAGACTAGCACAGGCCACTTCATGCGTCAGGATGCCGTCACCTTGCAACGTTTCTATGCCTCGCCTTTGGGGCAGGCAGCGACGCGCATCCTGTCGGGCAAGCTGACGGATCTCTGGGGAGATGCGCGCGGCCTCTCTCTGCTGGGTCTGGGATACGCCATTCCGGTGCTCGAGGCCTTTGGTGCTGCGCCGGGGCGCAGCGTGGCAGGTATCCCGCTCGATCATGGACCTGTCTCATGGGACCCGTTCGGTCGCGGCAATGCGGCGGTCGCCATAGGCGATGTTCGGCTGCCCTTTCCGGACGGCATGTTTGATCGTGTGATCGTGCTGCATGGGATCGAGGAATCGGGCAATCCGCGAGCCTATTTGCGGGAAATCTGGCGGATAACGGCTCCAGAGGGTCGTATTGTATTGGCGGCGTCCAACCGGTCCGGCTTGTGGTCGCGCGCGACCAAGACGCCGTTTGGCCAAGGCCGCCCCTGGACACGCGCCCAGCTCATGAATCTGCTTTCGATCGGGCTGTTTCAGGTTACAGCGTCCAGTAGTGCGCTTTACATGCCGCCAATGGCGACACCTTTGGTGAGTTCGGGGGCCGAAGGCTGGGAAGTGATGGGCCGAATGCTCGCGCCGGGGCTCGGTGGCGTGGTGTTGGTGGAGGCAGTGAAACGCCTTTATGCCTCTCCTGGAGGCGGCGCTACAGCACCAGTGACCGAAAAAGTGCGTCTGGCGCGGCCTGCGACAAGCAATGGTCGCGAAAGCCATTGACGCCGCTACGCGCGCCTCGGTAGTTTAGAAACTCCTAATTCGCATTACAGATCAAAGGATTGCGTGCCATGAAACTCGTAACAGCCATCTTCAAGCCGAGCCGATTGGATGCGGTGATTGACGCGCTGTCCGAAGCTGGCGCGACAGGATTGACCGTATCGGAAGTGCGCGGCTATGGTCGCCAGCTTGGCAAAACCGAAGTTTATCGCGGCGCGGAATACGAAGTGCGCCTCCTGCCCAAGGTCAAAGTGGAAGTCGCCTGCCCTGACGCCTCGGCCGAGCGCTACGCCGAGGCCATCACGCAGGCCGCCAATACGGGCACAATCGGTGACGGCAAGATCTTCATCTACGATCTCGACAGCATTATCCGGATTCGCACTGGTGAGCGAGACGAACAGGCTGTGTCCGGCTAGTTCTGGTCTTCCGACTTGAAGCTTGCCTGTTCAGCGCCATGGTGGAGCTGAAGGTTCAGCAACACGCCTTTTGCAACCGGTAACAACCACAAGCACAGTCCAATCACGGCCGCACATAGCGCGATGAAGGCAATGACCATCGGCACCAGGGGCAGCGGACTCATCGGCAACAGGAATAGAAACGGCGCCAGCAATAGCAGCACACCGAAACCTACGAAAAAGGCCGGGCCGTCTGCAGTATCGGCCGCCGTCATGTCACGTCCGCAAACGGGGCAGGATTCGTTGAGCTTCAGGTAGGAGCTGTACAATTTGCCTTCGCCGCACTGGCCGCATCGCTGACGGATACCGGAAATGATGGGGGAGGGGTGGCTCATGATTCTGGACCTCTTTGAGCCGGATGCTTGGTCAGACCTTTACCGGCACTTTCCATACCTATGTAAGGACCGCTTGGTTGGTGTCATCTGCGGTAGATGGTTGCAGGGGCATGAAGGCCTTGACGTTGGTCGCCGTATTCCGCACCAGAACGGGCGAAATCTGACTGCAGGAACACCATGACCGAACCCGTCTTCAACAAGATCGCCATCATTGGCGCCGGCCTCATCGGCGCGTCCATCGCGAGGGCGGCTGTGCAGTACGGCGCGGCTGGGACTGTGAGCCTTTATGATTCCAGCGAAGATGTGCGCCAGCGCGCCGCTGGAATTGCGTTGGGGGATGTCGCGGACAATCTTGCCACTGCTGTGGCAGAGGCAGATTGCGTGTTCCTCTGTGTCCCCGTCGGTGCCTTGCAGGCCGTTGCTGCGGACGCTGTGCCGCTGATGAAGGCAGGAGCCGTCCTGACCGATGTGGGCTCAGTGAAAGGCCAAGCCACCGAAGCGCTTGCGGCCGCCGCCGATGGCCGCGTGCACATTATCCCGGGCCACCCCATTGCCGGTACGGAGCAATCCGGTCCGGAGGCGGGCTTTCCGACCCTGTTCCAGAATGCCTGGCACATTCTGACACCCCTGGCAGACGGGGACGACAATTACGACGCTGCTGTATCGACGCTGGAGGCGTTCTGGACGCAACTTGGCGCAACGGTTGAAACGATGGACGCAGCGCGACACGACCGGGTCCTCGCGATCACCTCGCACCTGCCACACCTGATTGCGTTCAACATCGTTGCAACCGCATTCGACATGGAGACCGTCGAGCAGGGTGAGGTCGTGAAGTATTCTGCTGGTGGTTTCAGGGATTTCACGCGTATTGCCGCCTCCGACCCCGTCATGTGGCGCGATGTTTTCCTGAACAACAAGGACGCCGTACTTGAGTGCCTTGGCCGGTTTTCCGAGGATCTTGCCGCGCTGCAACGCGCGATCCGTTGGGGCGACGGAGAAACGCTTTTCAACGAGTTCAATCGCGCCCGTTCAATCCGCAAGGCCATCATTGATGCGGGCCAGGATTCTGGGGCAGTTAACTTCGGGCGGAACCTGCCCAAGGGAGATGAGGATGAAGGCGCTTGAACTGACCGAGGAGCGTCGCGCGACGTTGCGTGGCCATTTGCAAACTCTGTTTGCAACCGAATTTGACGAGCGCCTCAGCGATTTTCGGGCAGATGACATCGTCGACCTGATGCTGAAGACGCTCGGCCCGGCCGTTTACAATCAGGCTGTCGCAGATGTCCGCGCTCACCTGCAGGGCAAGCTGGAGGACCTCGACGGTGAAGTCTGGGTCGAGGAAGCTGGCTGACATGATGCTCACGCGCTTGTGTGTCGTGCGGGACTGAACCTTTCGGTATGGTCCCGCGTATGAACCGCATGACCCACACGATTTCCCGACGCTCGCTGCTCCTGTCCGGCGCCGCTTCACTGGGCCTTGCCGCCTGTTCCATCAATTCGACATCGGAAGCAGCAGACGCTGAAAACGCCGATAATGAGGAGCAATATGCTGATTCCGAATGGCGCCGACTTACCAATGATGACTGGCGTGCGCGCTTGAGCGCGGCCGCCTACGGCGTTATGCGGGAAGAGGGTACCGAGCGTCCCTTTACATCGGACCTGAACAAGGAGGCCCGCACAGGTACCTATCATTGCGCCGGGTGTGACCTCGCCCTGTTTTCATCGGACACCAAATTCGATTCCGGCACGGGCTGGCCGAGCTTCTATGATGTCTTGCCGGGCGCCATGGGAACCAAACCTGATCGCAAGCTGATTTATGTGCGCACGGAATACCACTGCGCCCAATGCCTGGGCCATCAGGGGCATGTATTCGAGGATGGGCCGGAACCCACCGGCTTGCGGTATTGCAACAATGGCGTTGCGCTGACCTTCAAGCCGGCCTGATTCCGGATCACTCGATGATTTCCATGCCCTCGGGGATTACGAATGGCGTGGTAGCGACGCCGACATTTCCGGCTTCAACTACCTCACCAGGACCGCCTTCCCGACGCTCATAAGCCTGAGCCAGCGAGAGATATGGCGGGACGTGAACCCAGCCCGCACCACCATCATTTTGTGTGATTTCGAAATGAAGGTGAAACGTTGTGGGCGTGCCGCCGAAATCATTCGAGACATACCCAATATGCTGGCCGGCCTCGACTGGGTCCCCCGCCTTTACCTGCAGCTTGTCCATGTTCATGTGCATGTATTTGAAGATACGTCCGCCTGCGCGCAGATTCACGCTGTAAGTGCCAACGTGTGAGATGACACCATCAGACACCGCGACAACCTTGTGCAGGGTGCGGTCACTGGCAGCTGTCCTGCGCAGTGTATTGCATTCCTGTGGTGTGCCGACCCGAATGTCCTGCCCCTGGTGGACCTTGGGTTGGGGGCAGTAAGGAGAGGTCCGATTGGCGCTGCGTACTTCGCAGAAATTGTCCCGCCATGGATAGGCGTAGTTGCGGGAATCGCACTGGTCGCCCCCCGCGACACCCCCGCCAAAGCTGAACACTTGGGACTGTAGGTAAGTTGGTGCATCCGCGATAGGAAATACAAGATCAGGTGCGTATGCAATCTGCTCCGGTGCACCTTGGCCTGAGCCAGGCAGAAGCGCTCCGGCTTCAAAATAGCTGAAGGTTGGTTCGACCGGCTCAACAGGGTCGGGCAGGCTGGCAGCCTCGTCGCCATCATCACTGATATCTTCAGCCGGAATATCTGTGTCATCAAGCGTGTCGCCCGGTGTTTCGGTATCCGTGTCCGTATCGGTGTTAGCATCCGTTTCAGGGTTGGTGTCCTGGTCCGAAGCGTCCTCATCTTCAGGAGTTGTCGCGGGATCGGTATCTGGTGTGTCGACGTCGGGAATGTCGTCGGTGGGGGTGTCGACATCAATCGGATCGGTAGCGGGGTTGTCGGCGTCTACTGGATCAGGTCCGTTCCCGAGATCATCCGTATCGGGCGAGTTGGCTGCATCTTCCGCATCATCCGCAGTGTCCGTTGGCGTGTCCTCACCGTCTGCCCCATAGGGATTGTCGACCGGCGCAGACGGCGGCGGAGGTCCGGGCGCTCCGGGCGGCACAGCAGGCCCCGCATCCGGCGTTGTCGGACTTGGTCCGCCATCTCCCGGAAATCTGACAAAGTCGCAGGCGGACAGCATGAGGGCTGCGCTCGCCAGCAGCAGCAATCGTGTTGGTTTCATCAACGCGTCCCCGCAATTACTAGCTTGTTGGTCACATCGAGAGCTTCTTGCTCCGTGATGCAGTCGGCTTCACCTCCCTTGATGGATTTGCATTCAAATTCCACGAGGTAGTCTGCGCCATAACGAGAGAACGAGACTTGTGCTCCACTCATCGTTGGCGTGTAGGTCAGGACGGGCGTATCGTCTTGGGCATTGGTGGTATCAACTCCAATGACTTCATTCGTGCCATTGACGACAATGTCATAGTCTATGCCGGGATAGGCAGCGAAATAGCCGTCCGACATGGGTTGAAAGCGGATGCCACTCTCGGCGCCCTGTGGCACGACGATGCCGGTTGGGAGCAAGACCGGTACGGGCGGCGCGGTGCCGCCGGATTCCACCTGGAAACTCGTCTCGCGCTGCTCGCTGGGTGTGGCAGCAAGATCTGCTCGTGCAGCGTCCCAGTCGATTGTTGCAGTGCTGGCGACCATCACCGGACCGTCAGGTTGATCTGGAACGAGAGTAGCTTCTTCTGCAGGAGCAATTTCCGGCTCTTGGGTTTCAACCGGTGCTGGTTCGTCGCGGTCTCTCGCAATCAAGAAGTCGCATGCGGTAAGCGAGAGCGCGCACCCACCGACAATCAGGATGGTACGGATAGATGTCATTTGCGTTTGTCCTCTCCGGGATGAGCTACGAAGTCAGGGTCTGCATAGGCGACGCCATCAATTGACAATATCTGTTGGCGGATTTCTTCAATTCGCCCGCGTGTCGCCTCGACACCGGCGGGCAGTTGGTACACCAGATTGATTTCGCCGGAATAGCTGGCGCCCACGAGACGGAAATCCTTCAGGATGGGGATGTCTTCTACGAGATCCGAATATGCGGCATCAGCGCTCTCGCGATCGCGTTTGAAATTGCGCGCAATCGTATCAACTTCAGACCGCCCCTTGAGGCGGACGATAAAGGTGACTTCCGCACCGCTCGAACTGGACGAGCTGCTGCCACTGACGGCAGCAGGCTTGACCTGTTCTACACCCACGGTGCCGATTGGCGGACGTGGGTCGGTCGCCGCCTGTGTGGCGGGGCTGTCCTGTTCAGGCCGTGAGTGGGAGCTGTTGCGGTCATCACTCCCCACGATAACCAACCCCACCGCGCTGGCCAGCAGGGTGACCCCTGCAAGGCCAAGCGGCCCGCCGAGATGGACGGGAGAAGGGCGCCGTTTTGGCATCAGTCTCCGCCACCGCCGGTCGGCCGTTCCGGCACCATGGCGAGGTCGAGCAAGCCTTGACCGCATGGACGTGTGCACATGTCGGGGCTTCCCTCAATCGGAGTGGTGCCCGGGTAGAGTGCACATGAGCCAGAGCATTGCATCGCAGATCGCGGGCTGGATGCAGCGAGCAGGGTGGCTTTCAGCTCTTCCGGCGTGGCGTCAGGATCGCGTGCCTTGAGGAGGGCAAGTGCTGCTGAGACATGCGGCGCTGCCATCGATGTGCCCTGTTCAAAAGCGTAGAAGCAGTCTCCGACGGCTTCACCCGTGACCGGGTCATAGCAATTCGTTGCAGCCTTGGTGGACAGGACGCCATCTGGACGACCGTCCCCATTGTCGTCCCGTGTCAGGTCTCCACCAGGGGCGAGGAGATCTACTTCCGGTCCGAAATTGGAATAGGGGGCTATATGTCCCCGGGCATCGCCGGCGGCGACTGTGATCACATTCGCGCAGCCACCCGGCGCATAATACTGCGTCGCAACGCGGGCATTGCCGGCTGCCGAGACGACCAGCACACCACGCTCAGTGACCGAATCAATCGCATCCTGCAGCGATGCAGGACAGTATTCGAACAGCCCGATGGAGAGGTTGATTACGTCAGCCGGATTGTCGTTCCAGATCTCGTTGCCTTCCGCATCCTCGGCCGGGATCAGGCCGCCTGCCCACCGGATGGCATCATTGATGTCGGAGAGACGTCCACCACATTTGCCGAGCGCGCGCACTGGAACGATTTTGACGTTCCACGCCCCGCCCGCGACCCCTGAGGCATTGTTGGTCGCGGCTGCGCCAATCGTTCCCGCCACATGTGTGCCGTGAAATGTGTCTTCTGCAAATGGGACCGACGGATCACAGAGATCGCCCGGATCGTTCGGATCGCCGTCACGGCCGTCGCCATCATTTCCCATACGTGGATCGGAGACCATATCCCAACCCGGTGCGATGTTGGGGGAATCCTTGATGTCGGGGTGTTCCAGTTGCAGGCCGGTGTCTACAACAGCCACGACAACATCTGCTGATCCATCTGTGCCCTGACGGGTCCAGAATTCCTGGAAGCTTGAGCCCCCTACGGACTCGCCTTCGCCTGTACCATTGTTCTGGAAATGCCATTGAAGTTCCCAAAGCGGGTCATTCGGGGTGATGGTTGTGTCGGTGATGACGTCCGGGGTCACATCGGTTCCGGTGGCCGGTGTGTCGGGGCGTGGTTTACGAGCGAACTGGTTTTCGAAAATATAGTCTTTCTCGACATATTCGAACTGACCAGACGCTTTCAGGTCTTTCACGATACATTCTGTCGCGAGCACCGGGCTCGACTGAACGGTGACCATATCAGGATTGTCTGGGCATTCGAGTTTCGCATCGACGGCGAGGAAATTCTGCATCGTGTTGCGAGGGGATCCGGCTGGCGTGAACCGAGTGGGGCTGCCACCATCCTCGCCGATTTGTATGACCATCTGCCCCTCGCGAGACAGGGCCACTTCGCCGCCCATTCCATACTTCGACAATGTGTCCAGCATTACGGAATTGGCATCGCGTTGCGCTGTAATGGCATCACGACTGATAACAGAACGACGCGCAAGCTTGCGCGCTGCGACTTTTTCCTGAACCGGTGCAGATTCCAGGGAACGGGGATTGAGGGACCGGGTGCGCGCCGTTGGCGATGGTTCTTTCGCGGCGGTCTGTTCCAGTTGCCTGGATGCCTTGTCAATTTCCTGCAGAGTTTTTTCTCGTGCTTTTGGATCGAGCTTCACCTTGGGCATGACGCGTGCAGGCTGAACCGACAGGCTGCGTGACGGCGCAGGCGCAGAAGTGATCGGTGCGGTGGCATCGGACTCTGCAGCAGGGGCGCTTTCAGCCTCGACCGGATCGTCGGAAAATTCGTCAAAGGCTTCCGGATCTTCCAGGAAGACTTCATCGTCTTCCACGACCGCCATGGCTTCAGCAGGGGGGATGTCCCGTGGCTTGGCAATGATCGATCCGACCGCAAACATCGGGCTCGCGCTTGCCGTTTCGAAATTCATGTCATTGCGCAGCGTACCGGCAATGGCTCGGTCCATGACGTCAGCTGCTTCCAGCGGTTTCGGAGCGTCCGGTTCAACAATGGTCCGACCGCTCAACTGGTCCATAGTCGCCTCGGCGAGATCACGAGCGCGTTCGAGCCTTGTGTCTTGCTGGTCGCATGAGGACAGCACGAGCAGGCTGGCCAAAGCAGTTCCGAGCGCGAGGCGGCCCGGCGTCGATATCAGTTTCCGCAGCATGTGAGATATCCCCGTGTGTTTCCCAAGATACTCCCAGCTCCTTAGATTAACCCTTTAGCAAGATTATGACGAGGGTGGGGCATTGTCCAATGCAAACGCTTTTCAACCTGACACTTGTTGACGTGAAATCGGAAGCCCGGCTGTCCTTACGGCACCATTTTCTTGTTGCTGGACATTTTCAGAAGACCGGCCGATGACATGAGAATGAGCGAGGGGCAGACGATTCCACCAGACGTGTCCAGACCGGACCGGCGCAACGCTTTCTTCCTGTTGTTCTTCTCATTGATGGCGATCGGGGCTGGCAATACGATGCTGATTGCCGCCGTATTGCCGCCACTGACGCGAGAGATTGGTCTTCCGGACTGGATGGCCGGGGCTATCTTTGGATTGTCGGCGCTGTGCTGGTCGTTGATGTCGCCGTTTTGGGGTGGTCGGTCCAACCGCTGGGGAAGGCGGCCTGTCGCCGCCTTGGGACTTGCGGGATATGGCATCTCCATGCTCCTGCTGTTCCTGACCGGCTGGCTTACCATGACTGGCGTACTGACCGGCACGTTCATGATGTTTGCCTGCCTTGCCATGTCGCGTTCGATTTTTGGGTTGCTGGGCTCTGGCACGAACCCGGCTGCGCAAGCTTATGTTGCTGATCGCACCAGTCAGGCCGAGCGACAGTCCGAAATCGCGTTCATCACATCGGGTTTCAGCGTTGGCACGGTGATTGGCCCCGCTTTTGCCGCGGCGCTGGTGGCAACGCTTGGCCTGCTGAGCCCCTTGCTACTGACGGCGGTTATTGCCTTTACCATGTCGGCCTTGATCTGGTTCCGCCTCCCGGAAGAGCGCGAGCCGGTAACGGATGCGACCCAGTTTGAAGAAATTCCCGGTGCGCGGGGTCTTTGGCGATCCGGGCCGGTATTGCCCTTCCTTGTGTTCGCCGTGTGCCTGTCGCTGACGACCGGTGTATTGACGCAGGTTTTTGTCTTTTCAGTAATGGACAAACTGGGCGTTTCCGGAAAGGAAGCGGCGCAATTTACCGGGCCGGCCTTTACCGTTGGCGCACTCGCCGTACTGCTGGCCCAGCTTGTGTTGATCCCTCGCCTCAAGCTCAAGAACAAGACACTCATGTGGGGAGGCTGCCTGCCTTTGCTGGCTGGGGCGTTGCTGATGGTCTTCGCAAATGACTATGCAAATTTGATCCTGGCGCAGTTCTGCATTGGCCTCGGGCAGGGGCTCGCGCGGCCGGGATTTTCAAGCGGGGCATCACTGGCCGTCTCACCTCAGCTTCAAGGCAACGTCGCAGGTCTCGTAATCTCGGCGAATGGAATGGGTTTCATCATCACGCCCTTCTTCGGCTTGTTCATCTATGAGTATGTGAACCCGCATCTTCCGTTCATATTCTGCGCGGGCCTGCTGAGTTTCATGATCCTTTATGCCCGGTTCGGGTTGAAGGATGGCGTCGGCGAACCGGATGAGGAAGCCGACGCAGTTTGATCAATTTGTGCCGGACGGGCTGGATGCGACACCAACATTCGCTTCGCCAGTGACCAATGCCAGGGCCTGCTTTGTCGGGTAGCCGTCCGCAACGAGGCCCCTGGATTTTTGGAATCCTTGCAACGCGCCCTTGGTCTTGCGACCGGGAATGCCGTCCACGCCGCCTGCGTCAAAGCCCTGGGCGTTGAGGGCGGCCTGAAGGATCTTGATCTCGCTAACGGTGAGAGGTGTCAGATGTGTTGGCCAAGACGCGATGGGCCCATTCTGGCCTCCCATCGCATCGCCGGACAGGCCCACGGCGAACGCGTAGGAATCGGCATTGTTGTAGGTCTTGAACGCCTTGAAATTGTTGAACAGCAAGTATTTCGGGCCTTCCGCACCGGCTGGCAGCCAGAGTTCAGCATAATTGGCTCCGCCTGTTTCGAAAGTGCCGCCGCGTGCAGGTACCAGGCCTTCAGTTGCCCATGTTTCGATCCGGCGTTCATTGCCATCTGCCAGTCCGAAATCGAACCCGGTGCGGGCCAGCACTTCAATGCCCCAAGGCTGATTCAGTGTGTAGCCGGAATTTGCCAGATAATTGGCGGTCGAGGCGAGGGCATCAGCCTCACTCTCCCAGACATCCTTCTTGCCGTCGCCGTCAAAATCTTCGGCATAGGCGATGAAGGTCGATGGCATGAATTGGGTATGGCCCATCGCGCCGGCCCACCCGGCGATCAGGTCGTCGCGCTCTGCATCGCCTTGTTCGAGAATTTTGATCAGGGAGAGCAGTTCACGCTCAGCGAGGCTCTTGCGTCGACCTTCCACAGCCATGTTGGCCAGGACGTTTGGCGCGTCGAAATTGCCTTTCACGGCACCAAAGCTCGTTTCCATGCCCCAGATCGCGACGATGGCTTCGCGGTCTACGCCATAGGCGGCTTCAAGAGAGTCGAAAAGTGCCGGGTTTTCAGCAAGGCGCGAAGCACCTGTGCTTACGCGGCTATTGCTCATCGGCACGCGCAGATAATCCCAGATCGGCTTGGCGAATTCGGCTTGGTCTTCGATCCCTGTCTTAGCGGGTTGGAAAGACGATCCAAGCCAGAGTTCTAGCGGAGATATGCCGGTAAGGACAGATTTGACGACCTCGCGATCATGACCAGCGGCGAGTGCTTTTTCAGAGAACGCTACGCGCCAAATGTCCATTCCGGCATGGCCGGAGGAGGCGTAGGTGATCGCGCCTGTCTCGGGAGCGGGTACTGGCGCGGCGATCGGTGGAGGCGCAGCCTGGCCCGGACTATGGGCACAGGAGGCAACCAGCGCGGTCATCGCCGCAGCCGCGATGATATGTGAGCGCCGCAGCGCAATCTGTGCCATTCTTCCAGCTCCTGAAACCGCACGTTCATGACAGCGTGCAACCTTGACTCTTCTTACCGGATTCATTACCCGCTCCGCTTTCCAATTCCTTATGATCCACAGGCTAGGCCCATGAAAGTCCGCTCGTCTCTCAAATCGCTCAAGTCGCGCCACCGCGACTGTAAGATCGTGCGCCGCAAGGGCCGCGTTTACGTCATCAATAAAACTGACCCTCGCTTCAAAGCAAAGCAGGGCTGACGTGAACATGAACAGGCAATAAGGCGGCACTATGGCTGCTGAAATTGCCCTGTTCGACCTTGGGCATGTGGTCCTCGACTGGGACCCTGCACGACTTTACGCGAAGATCATCGATACGCCGCAGGAACGTCAAATGTTCCTGGCGGATATCTGTAACATGGCGTGGCATACACGGCATGATGCTGGTGCAAGCTTTGCCGAGAATGCCGTTGATCTGATCCGGCAATATCCTCAGTACGAAACTGAAATCCTCGCCTGGGGTCGGCGATGGATGGAAATGTTCGATGGCTATGTGGAAGGTACCGCCGAACTGATCCGGCGCCTGGATGCCCGCCAGGTGCCGCTCTATGCCCTGACGAACATGCCAGCCGATCCTTGGGACGAAATGCTCCAGGAGTTCGAGATCCTGCGACGGTTCCGCGATGTGATCGTGTCTGGCCGGATCGGCCTGATCAAGCCCGGCGCCGAAATCTATCATGTCGCCCTGGAGGTCATGGATCATCCGGAGCCAGCAAACGTGCTGTTTATTGACAACAGCCTGCCCAATGTTGAAGCGGCTGACGCGCTTGGCTTCCGGACACATCATTTCAAGCATGCAGAGGGCCTGGAGACCGCTTTGTTGTGTGAAGGCCTGCTGTGACAGCAAGTTGTGGTTGCCCCGCCCGGCGCGCGGCATAATATCGGACTGATGATAAGAGCGCTCCTTCTGGCCGTCCTGTTCCTCGTGGGCGCGGCGCATGCGGAACCATCCGATGAGATGTTCGAGAAGCTGCGGACTGCGCCCAGTGACAGCGAAGCCAATGACATGGCCATGGATATCTGGGCCTCCTGGATGGAATCCGGCTCACCGACGGTGGATGTCATCATGGAGCGGGGCGTCGATGCGCAGACCGCAGGAGATTTCGAGACGGCGCGCGCCTTCTTTGATCGGGCCATCCTGATCAAGCCAGACTATCCCGAGGCGTGGAACCGGCGAGCTGCCCTGTTCCTGATGGATGAAAATTACACCGAGGCATTGCGCGACCTGAACGAGACCTTGCAACTCGAGCCGCGCCATTTCGGCGCGTGGTCCGGGTTGGGCATGATGTTCGAAAGCATGGGATCTCCCAAGCATGCGCTCGAAGCCTATCGCGAGGCCATTGAAATCTATCCGCGCATGCAGCAGGCACTGGCCGCAGAAAAGCGGTTGTCCAAGCTCGCTGAGGGCCAGGGTCTTTGAGGGGCGTGATTACGGCAACAGCCCTCGGCATATGCGTGCTCGGTACGGGGGCTTGCGTGACCAGTGCAGCCTACAAGAACAAGGTCGAAGCCACCCACCCACCAATTGGTCGGTCCGTATCGGTAGGAACTGAGACTGTGCATGTCATTCAGCGTGGAGAGGCAGGCCCACCTGTCCTGATGATTCATGGTGCCAGTGCCAATGCTCGTGAGTTCACATGGACGCTCGCGCCTCGGCTGGAGGGCGCTTACCGCGTTCTGATGGCAGATCGGCCCGGGCACGGTTATTCCAGCCGCCCGGAAGACGCGCAGGATCTTGGCGTGCAAGCGACACAAATGGCGGGCGTGTTGGACCAACTCGCACCGGACGAAAAAGCCATTTTGGTCGGCCATTCCTTTGGTGGGGCCGTTGCCCTGCGCGTGGCGCTGGACCGGCCTGATCTTGTAAAAGGGCTCGTCCTGCTCGCGCCGGTGACCCATGATTGGGGCGGAGGCGGTCAGGCATGGTACAACTCGTTCGCTGCTCGGCCAGTCGTTGGTCCTGTGTTCAGTCAGCTCTTGCCATTGGTTGGCCCAGGCCAACTTGGCAAAGGGATTGACGGCGTCTTCGAGCCAGCACCTGTGCCAGAGAATTATTCTGAAAATTCCGCCATCGGACTTCTGTTTCGCCCGACAAACTTCCGGGCCAATGCCCGTGATGTGAAGGCGCTGGAAGATCAGCTGGCCGCGCAGTCCAGACGCTATGGTGAACTGGAAGTTCCAATCACGGTGTTCTCTGGCAGCGGCGATACCGTGATTTCCCCAAGACTTCATGTAGGTGAATTGAAGAAACAGGTGCCAGTGGATCTCGTGATCCTGCCGCATGAGGGGCACATGCCACACCATGGCGAAGGTGCAGCTGTTGCTGATGCCATTCGCCGTCTGGCCAGCGAGTGAAACTCCCGCTAAGACGCGCCTTCTTTTCCGATCCCGATTCCCAAGGAGCCTCTCATGGACGACGAAGCCTCGATCACCCATCTCACCGAAGCGACCCGCGAGAAACTCCGCCAGACCGTCGCCAAGATCGAGCGTCTGGAAGAGGAGAAGAAGGAAGTTGCCGAGCAGATCAAGGAAATCTACGCTGAGGCGAAGGCTTTCGGTTTTGATACCAAGGCACTGCGTCAGGTGATCAAGCTGCGCAAGGTCGACCGGGCCGAGCGCGAAGAACAGGAAATGGTGCTCGACACCTACCTGCTGGCACTTGGCGAAGCCTGACCCGGTTTGCCTCCGGCACAATAATCACCATATTCTCTGCCAATGGGCCGAGATGTCGACGAACGCAAGAAACGCGCAGCGCTCCGTAAACTACGGAAGGCGGCGGCATTGGCTGAGCAGGGGCTTGGTCCGCCCTTGTCTGACTGGGAAAAACAATTCCTTGAAGAGGTCGAGGAGCGAATCGAGACCTATGGGTCTGCGTTTGCAGATCCTTTGAAAGGGAGCGACGGCGAAGCCCTTTCCAGCCTGCAGCAGATGAAGCTGAAGGAAATTGACAAGAAAGCTCGTGGAAAGGCCAAGACTGGCTTCGGCGCAAAGAAAAAGCCCGGTGGCTTCAACAAGCGGCCGACGCCGCGTGTGCGCCAGTTGGATGATGATCTGACGGAAGACCCGGCCCCTCGACATTCTGAGCCGCCCACCCGGAGCTTGCCGAAATTGGTCCGTGCGTCGGAGTTGACGCCTGTGGAGCCCACCTCTCCTGTCTCGGGATCTCCCGAAGATGAATCGCCGAAGAAACGTCCCGCCTTCCGGGTCATTGAAGGTGGAAAGCAGACCGAGTAAACCCGAACACGAGTTTGATGCGTATAGTTTCCATATTCCCCGAATTGGAAGGACGACCCGCATGAAGACCGTTGTAATCACAGGTGCATCGACCGGTATTGGCGAAGCGACCGCGCTCTACCTCGCAAAGCATGGGTGGCGCGTCTATGCCGGGGTCAGAAAGCAGTCCGATGCCGATGCGCTATCCGCGAGCTCCGAAGGGGATATTCGCCCGCTTATTCTGGATGTGACGAGGCAGGAGCATTTGGAGACCGCTGTGCGGACTGTGTCCGAAACCCTGAAGGGCGAGACGCTCACAGGTTTGGTCAACAATGCGGGTATCGCAAATATGGGGCCGCTCGCGATTCAACCGCTTGATGATTTCAAGGCCCATTTCGAGGTCAATGTTTTCGGCCTGTTGTGCGCATCTCAAGCCTTCGCGCCACTGCTTGGGATGGACAAGACTCGCACCGGTGCTCCCGGTCGGATTGTCAACATCACCAGCGTGGGTGGTCGCATTTCGGCACCCTTCCTTGGGGCCTACACGGCCACGAAGCATGCCGTTGAAGCGATGACAGACACGTTGCGCCGGGAACTCGTGATCTTCGGCATTGATGCCATTGCCGTGGGGCCGGGATCGGTGAAAACGCCGATATGGGATAAGGCAGAGGAAGCCAATTCAGATGGCTCCTATTCTGGAAGTGCCTGGTCGGACGCGTTGAAGCAATTTGAGCAGGTGATGCTGAAGGGGGGGCGCGACGGCTTGCCGCCTGAACAAATTGCGAAAGTCATCGAAATTGCGTTGGAGGACGCCACTCCCAGGGCGCGCTATTCCCCTGTGCCGAAAAAGCTGACGAATTGGTACATTCCGACGCTACTGCCCAAGCGTGTTCTGGATGGGGTCTTCCGCAAGCGATTCGGCATGACGAAGCCCGGCAAGTAAATTTTCCTGCGGGCATTGACGAACCGCGGGGAAGGGGCGCGCATTCTCCTGAAAAACGAAAACGGGAGGAATACGCACATGGCCAATCTTGACGGCAAAGTCGCCATCATCACGGGAGGGGCGAGCGGCATCGGTCTTGCGGGAGTCGAGACGTTTGTTGCGGCTGGCGCGAAAGTTGTTGCTGGAGACATTCAGGACGAGAAGGGCATGGCGCTTCAGACGCGCTTTGGCGACGACAAGGTCCTGTTTGTCCATTGCGACGTGACGGACATGGCCGAACTGGAAGGTATCATGGGCAACGCCGTCGACCATTTCGGACGGTTGGACATTCTCTGGAATAATGCGGGGCATGGTGGCACGCCGGATTCGGTGGAGGAACTGGATCTTGATGCCTATGACCAAACCATGTCTCTCCTTCTGAAACAGGTCTTTGCCGGAACCAAGTTTGCTGTTCCACACATGAAGGAAAATGGCGGCGCTATTATCAACACGTCTTCAATCAGCGCCGTATGCGCCGGATATGCGCCAATCACCTACTCTGTTGCCAAGAAGGGGGTGGCACATTTCTCCAAATTGGCGGCTGCAGAGCTCTCCAAGTATGGCATTCGCGTGAATGCGGTCCTGCCGGGCTTTATCGCGACCTCGATCTTCGGCGCGTCGCTCGGCTTGCCACGCGAGCAGGCAGACCAGATGGCGGCCATGCTGGTCGAAGCAGGTGGCAGCATGCAGCCAGCTGGCCGGGTTGGCAAAGGTGAAGACATTGCCGAAATGGCAGCCTTCCTCGCCTCCGACGCAGCGAGCTTCATTACGGGCGGCGAATTCCTCGTGGATGGCGGCATGACGGTCGGTCCACGTCATTCTTGGGACGAGGCCGCCGGCGGTCCACTCCTGGATGCGCTTGGCATCACGCCGGAACAAGCCGAACAGATGCGGGAACAGATGAACAGCTAGGTCGTTGGTGAGGCGCTACGGGTCTTCCGTCAGCGCCTCAAGGCCTGGAATCAGCTCCACTTTTTTCAGTAGGGCGGGGAGTGTTTTTGCACGAGCGACCGGACGACCTCGTTCGTCGGCTATGACAAAGCCGGTTTTTGACTTAGTGAGCGGGAACCGGCGCCAATGTGCGCGAGTCCTGAATATCCAGACTTGGTCAGGTTCGCTCCCTGAAGCGGCCCAGCCGGTCCACATGTGATCGGCCGGCAATTCTCGCCAAAGACGGTCGATCTCGTCAATTTCGGAAGGCGTAAAACAGCCCATGGATTCTCGCCCCGATCAGTCTCAGCAGACAGACCTAGAGGTGGGGCCCGCACCGCGCAATATTGAAGGCGCGCTCTGGATGCTGGCCTCAGGGGCCACCTTCACCGTGTTCCTCACGCTTTCCAAGGTCCAGTCTGCAACCTTCGATCCAGGCTTCCTTGCCTTCTGGCGCTCTGGCGTTGCGTTGATCGTCGTCATTCCGGTTATCCTGCAACAGGGCTGGAGTGTGATGAAAATTCACCAGCCGGGTCTTATCTTGCTGCGCAGCCTGTTCGGGACGCTTGGCTTTGCCCTCGGCTTCTATGCCGTGTCGGACGCGGTTGGCCTGCCGCTCTCCGAATTCAATGCGATCAGTTTTTCCCGGGCCATGTTCGTCACCTTTCTCGCGGCCTTCATCCTGAAGGAACGGGTCGGTGTGCATCGTTGGGGCGCCACAATCGCCGGATGTGTCGGGGTCATGATCATGATGCAGCCCCAACTCGGTATTAGTCTGGGCATGGTCCTCGCCTTATCGGCAGCGTTCTGTCTGGCTGGGGCGATCACACTTGTGAAATCTTTGACGCGCCTGCACAGGCCGGTGACCCTGTTAATCTGGGCAAACCTTCTGTCGTCGATCCTGTTATTGCCGCTCGCCATCCTGACGTGGCCGGACGTGGCGCCCTCTGTCATCGACTGGTCCTGGATCGGCCTGATGGGCGTATGCGGTGTGACCGGCCAGTACTTCTACATTCGCGGCATGAGCGTTGGTGATGCATCTTTCCTGTCGCCGATCGACTATATGCGTCTGCCGATGGCAGCACTGGTCGATTGGGGTCTGTTCCACATGCTGCCGGGTTTCTGGACCTGGGTGGGCACTGCAATCATCATTGGAGCCACCCTGTACATCACAATCCGGGAACAGCGCCTGCGCCGGCTGTCCGCGCCGCCGCTCTAGGTCAGGCGGCTTCGGGTGAATGAACGGCGCCGCGGAACGTCGCGCCTGCCGCGATGAAGCTGAACAGCGCCATGATGGCAGAGACCACGCCATTCCAGCCCGCCATGGAAAGGCCGAGAATGTAGAAAGGCGCATCCGTGCAGGACGGCACATGCATCGGCTTGCTGAAGTCCTGAATCGCCATTGGATCGATCACCCCTTCACCGGAACAACCATCTGGTGGCGGCAGCAGGCCCCACTCGACACCGGAATGGTAGAAGGCAACCACAACACCGACGACAAAGACGAGTCCGATCATCATGTTGAGTGCGACCAGGAACCGGCGTTTCGGGATCCATCGCCAGAGCACAAGGCCCGTCAGCGTCATCGCGATCAGCGCCCAATAGACTTCCCGCTGCCGCAGGCAGAGTGGGCAGGGAGGCAGGCCGCCAAAAGTCTCAAACGCGTGGGCGGCTGCCAACATGAAGGCGGACACCGCCACGGCCACCGCGGGCCACTTCCAGTCTTTCAGGAGAGATCGCATGAAATCCATGCTTCAGCTAAAACCGGACTGCGTCATGACCACAATGCGGCGCAAGGTCACTTTGCCGTTATTTATCATCCAAACAGGCTGACCGCACCGAGCATCACGGCGCCTATCAGACCGCTGACCCAGGCTGTTCCTATGATCAGGCCGCCAATCACCATCAAGCCGTCTTTCTGCATGAGACCAAAAGACGCTATGGCCACGGCAAAGCCCGGCACCGTGTTGGTCATCGGCAACGGCACGAGGATTGACGCGCAGAATATGCATAGAAACAGGCCAATGACGCGTTCCGACCGCTTGCCGGTAATGACGGTCAGGCGCGGGCGTACAATGTGCTCGATCCAGCCGAGCCATTTGCGGCCGCCGGACGCCATCTGGGTAAGGCCCTTGCGATCAATGTGGCGATTGGCGAGCTTGTCCGGCATCCAAGGCTGCTCGCGGCCCATCGCCATTTGGGCCGCCAGGGCCATCATGGGCAAAGATACGACCTGCGGCACCCCATAAAGAAACGGAATGCAACAAGGAAGGGCAAGCAGGAACAGGCCAGCGCCAAATGCACTTTCATCCAGCTGATCAAAGATTTCCCGCAGCGAGAACCCGTTCTCGGGCGCACCTGCGGCAAGCGCTTCGATGGTCTGCAACAGGGTTTTTTCGGTCGGAATCTCGGTGGAAGACATGCCTAAGCTGTTAGATGTCTTTGATCGCTACGTCGAGTAGATTGACAGGAGGCCCAGCTATGCGGCAGGAGAAGCGCTCCCTGCAAAGGGCCTCTGTGGCGGAACTGGTAGACGCGACGGATTCAAAATCCGTTTCTGGTGACAGAGTGCCGGTTCGAGTCCGGCCAGAGGTACCAATTGCATAGGACGCGCGCTGATCCTTTCATGGGTAACTGGTCTGGCTTGCGAACATCACATTTTGACAGCGACCCTAAAATTTCTCTGTGAACGAAATTCGCTTGGTTCCAACGCAAGATGACGGGTGCTTACTCGACTGAGGGCGGTCCATCGCAAACCGTAGTAAATTCTACAGCATGCGGTCCTGATCCGGTGTTCGGCGCTTTGCTGAAACGATCGGATTCTGGGGCAATCAAAACATGAGCAACCTCGTCCCGCGCGAATACCGATCTCTCGCCAGACCGCCTGATTAACCTGACGATCATCTGTTTTTGCAATCAATTGCAGACGCTGGATTAAACCTGAATCCAGCGTGGAGGACATGCGATCATGAAACTTGGAACGCTATTCTTGCGGCTCACGCTGGAGCGCCGCGCGTGCACCGCGACGTGCGAGCAAGCCGGCCTGAGAGTCGTGATACTTTCATGATCGAACTGGTGCTTCTCGACCAAGCGATTCCTGCCATGCCGTCGCCTGTTCAGACGGACCTTCGCAGCTTGTATGCGCAGGGCGTGGAAGCGAGGTTCGCCGGACGTTTCGACGAGGCTCTTGGAATGTTCGAAGCGTTGCTCGCCACAAATCCTGAAGACGTAGACTCCCGTTTGAACGCGGCACTCTGCCTGATCGCACTGGAACGCCTTGATGAGGCCGAAAGCGAACTCGAACACGTCATTAATCAAGCTCCCGACTATGTGGATGCCTATACCGCGCTGGCGCGCGTGCGCAGAATGAAGGGAGACGCACAAGGTTCCCATGAGTTTATCGACGCTGCAGAAACCTTGTCGTCCGATCATGCCGACTACGCTGCCATGCGCGAACAGGCATCCCGGCAGGATCGCAATCGTATTACGACGAATTTGACAGCAAGCCGCAGCAGTTTGACGAAGGACTTGCCGGACTGGACCAGCCTGTCCCCGGCAGTGGCAGTCCGAGTATCAGATACGCTTACACTCAGTGCCTCCGCGCTATACGCCGAGCGCTTCGACCGCTCGAACACGAATGTGCACATCGGCGCCGCAAAGCGTACGGGGTTCGGGCATGTCCGAATGGAAATCGGGGGAGGGACCAACACGACCTTCCTGCCCAACACCACAGTTCTCGTTGGCGCAGGTGTTGCCACGCACTATCCGGGCCTGGAACTCCTGTCGGACATCAGAACTTCAGAATACCAGAGCGGCCGGGTGACGTCCTTTCTTCCGGGCGCCCAGTACACTTTCGCTGGCGAGGCTGCGGAGATTGAAGTGCGGTACATCAACGTGCGAGACGAGAACGATCAGCATCGCTCAGGCTATCGTATGCGCTCGACTTTCAGGCCGACAGGACCTTGGGCGGTGCATCTCTATTACGCCGACGCACCGGAAAGTTCTGATGGCGCAACAGTGGAAGTGCAGTCCTATGCGGCGGGACTGGAAATGCGCTTCGGTCGAACCACCGCGCTACGCCTGACGGCCGGCAAGGAACTTCGCACTGCCTACGATCGCACAGATATCTCCCTTTCGCTTGCGCGGAGTTTTTGAGGGTGAGTTATCTCATCCTGATATGGCAGATTGCATGCGTATTGGTGCTTGCGTCCCTACTGTGGATGATCACGCTGATACTTCTTCGGATTATCCGTACGCACAGGCAGTCACTCTACACAAAGCAACGCCAACAGATTCTGGAGGCAATGGCGCAAATCCTGTGGGATGAAAAGGGTGAGGCCGCGATTCCCGACGAGACCCTCTGGAAATCCCCCATGGTGCCGGAAGTCTTTCTTGAATTCGTTGCGCTGGTTAGAGGCGAAGAGCGCGACCGTCTCGTCGCGCGGATGGTCAGGTACCGGGTGGACGATGAATTCCGCCGCCTCTTGCGACATCGGTTCAGATTTGTCCGGCACGCTGCCGTTGAGGCACTGGCCTATTTTCCCGGCCTGCCAACGGCCAAAGCCGTTGATTCGCTGGTGGAGCGGTCAGCAAACCGTGACCTTCGCATCGCTGGAATACGAACGCTGGTCGCCGTTGGTGCCTATCCAACAGTGCCGGATGTCATGCGTGAATTCTCGAAACTGAACGGTAGCACGCGTAGCCTGCAATCGGTTCTGTCGAAACTGGCGCTGCACCGTTCAAGGGACATCCTGGAATACCTCGGACGGCCCGGAGTTCCGGACCTCGAACGCGCGGCCTTGCTGTCCGCCCTGGGCGGGAGTGCGGATTATTCAGTACTTGGTATTCTCGAAGCAGCGCTCTCCAGCGATGTGCCCCTGATCCGTGTCGCGGCACTCGACGGACTTGCAAGTCTGGAACACCCGGACGCTGCTCCGGCCATTGCCAGTTGCCTGAAGGATACCGACTGGAGTGTGCGCGCAGGCGCGGTGAAGGCGCTTTGTGAGATATCCCACGATACCTACGCGGCCCAGGTCGCAGACTTGCTTTCCGATCCCGTGTGGCTGGTCCAGTTTGAAGCGGCGCAAGCTCTGGCCGACATGGGGGCGTCCGGTCGAGAGCTGCTGGAAGTGTCGGCAATATCAAAGGGCAATGAAAGTGCGAACCGTACCGCAGCCCTGGCGCTTGCGGAGCTGAGTGCGATGGAGGCTGTCCAGTGATGGAATCCGTTTTCATCGTAGCGAAGTATGTGGGGCTGGTGGTTATCTTTGCCGGTCTCGTCCAGTACACAAATTATTTCATCCAATTGCTGTTAGCGGCGTTCCAGCTGGCCAAATCGGGGCGTGCCGCGAAGGTTGACGCCCTTTGGCGCCGCTACTCGGATTCGGCGCCGCCCATCGCGATTCTCGTGCCAGCTTATAACGAAGAGAAAACTATTGTCGAAAGCCTTTCATCGCTGATGGCTATTCAGTATCCGAATTATGAGGTCATCATCATCAATGACGGAAGTTCGGATGCCACGCTGGAGGTGCTGAAAGATGCGTTCAATCTTGTAGAAACTTCGCGCCTTTACTCCCCTTTGGCGCCGCACCAACCCATCAAGACGATTTACCGGTCGCAACATCAAAAGCGTCTTGTCGTGATCGACAAGGCAAATGGTGGAAAAGCCGATGCGCTGAACGCAGGTATCAACGTGTCCCGGGCACCTTTGTTTTGCTGCGTTGATGCAGATTCCGTTTTGGAGCCGGATGCGTTGTTGCGCACCGTGAAGCCGTTCATGGAAGACCCAGAGCGGACGATTGCGGTGGGGGGGACTGTCCGGATCGCCAATGGCAGTGTCATCCGGAACGGTCAGATACTGAAGGTGCAGTTGCCCAAGAAGATGCTCCCGCTCCTGCAGACGGTCGAATACCTGCGCGCCTTTCTGATGACCCGAATCGCTTGGAGCCGACTGAATACCGTGCTCATCATTTCAGGGGCCTTTGGCTTGTTCCGGCGCGACGCCGTCCTGAAGGTTGGCGGTTATAGTCTCGGGACGGTCGGTGAAGACATGGAGTTGGTGGTCAAACTGCACAGAACCCTCATAGAGCAAAAACAGGATTATCGTATCCGGTTCATCCCGGAGCCGGTCTGCTGGACCGAAGCGCCCGAGACGCTGAGCGTGCTCCGCAATCAACGGGCCCGTTGGCAACGCGGCACGCTGGAAACATTCGAGCGTCACGGCATGATGGCGCTCAATCCCCGCTACGGATTGGTGGGTGTCCTGGGTTTCGGAAATGTGCTGATCACAGACGTAATTGGACCAGTCGTGGATGCTATCGGGTTCATCCTGTTTCCGATATTGGCATTTACGGGCTCGCTTCCACTCGACTACTTCCTCGCCTATATCGCAGTGACGTCAGGCTTTGGATTGGCCATTTCTGTGGGTTCTCTTGCATTGGAAGAAGCGCAGCTGCGCCGTGTGCCCAAGGCATCTGACCTGGCGCTCTTGACGGCAATTTGTGTGTTGGAAAATCTTGGATACCGCCAGCTGAACAGCTTGTGGCGCGTTCAGGGGTGGGTTCAATATCTCAAGAGAAGCGGCTCTTGGGGCGTGATGACCCGGAAGGGGTTCACGGCAAGTTGATCGCTTGGGGGAGGTCGCACCTGCAAGAGCTGCAAAATGACCCGAGATAGATCAAATTCAATATAGTTCGTTTGACGGATGTTTATCGTAATTTGGCACACTGAGCTGAGTAAAAACCTCGCTTGCAGAAGGACTCTTGCAAATGTCCAATAAAATTCTAGTCGCAGACGATGATCGCTTGTTGCGCGGACTGCTCGAGCACAAGCTCGCGGTTGCCGGATTTGAAGTCGATATCGCGGAAGACGGCGGTGCAGCCCTCGAACTCGCGCGCACCATGAAGTATGACCTGATGGTGCTTGATGCGATGATGCCCGTGATGGACGGGTTTGAAGTCCTGCGTCGACTGAAGAATGATCCCGATACGGCCAGCTTGCCGGTGGTGATGCTAACAGCTCGTCGCGGCGAGCATGATGTTCTGGATGCACTGGAGCGGGGTGCCGCTGAGTACCTGACCAAGCCTTTCATTCCGGACGAATTGGTTCTGCGTATCCGCAAGCGTATCAAGGACGAGCGCGCCCGTTTGGACGTGTCTGATCTCCAGCAGGAAGTTCCGACCGAACGCTTCGCGTAGGTCCGACGAACCGTCCCGAGCGAATGCTTACCGGTCCGTTGAAGGCATGTTCATTGTAATTGAGAGTTCTGTGCCAGCTTCAGCAATGTAGACGGACCCCGGTGAAACGCTGACGCCATCGGGGAGCGGGGATTGGGGTATCCAGTCCGTATCCAGATCCAGGCGAAGACCCTGTATGGGCAATTCGCTGTCCACCGTGATAACCATCTCGTCTTCAAAGATGCGGGCGTCGACCGATACGCTATCGCGCATGGTCCACCAATCGCCAAATTGTTGCAGTGTCCCGAACCAGGCGAAACGCTTCAGTTCAGGAACCACGGCGTTGAGAAATTCGATTTTTTCTTTCGTGACGTTGGGATGGATCAGCACGACATAGCAGCCCCCATATTCGGCGAGCCGCTTGGCGAGGTCCACGGCCGGTTCCTCCCGCAAGTTCATGTGCGGTGGAATTTCGTCTTCGATGGCGATGGGGAACTGGAAAACGCCTGTTGCACTGTCGTAGCCCCTGCTGAAAGTCATGCGGTAGGGCAAATGCGTCAGAACATTTCCCGATGTGGCACTGGAGGCGTATTTGTACCCGCTCGCGTCCAAGGCTTCAGGAAGGCGCGCCGGTGTGGCGAGGTAGCCTGGACGAAACGATACCACTTCTGTTTCCGTGACCTGTTCCAGCAGATACTTGCTCACGCGCAGTTCGCCCAGAATTGAAGCATTCCAGGTTCTGCCTTCATTCAATACGCGGGGCTGGTAGTCAGGAAAGCGCTCGGATCCCTCGCCAAGCGGCATGTCCGAAAAAGTCTTTGCATGCGTCACCGAATGGCTGGCGACCTCCATTCCGGACTCGTTTAGATGCTGTACAATGGGCAGCGTAAAATCATTGAAGAACGCCTTGTCGTTGTAGTCGTCGAAATACTTTGTCTGAATGAAGAAGGTTCCCGGAATTCCGAGCTCTGACAGGAGGTCGCTGAATGCCCTCGTATTGGTCATGGAGTTCGAATAATCGATGTCGAAGGATATGACGACGGCGAGATCTCGCCCTTCCGGCGCGGAGTGAAGCGTGATCGCGGCCGGTTCACTTTGAGTGTAGACGGATTTTATCCATCGCAACCATGTGTCGACAGATGGCTCATAGGCGTTCGCGTAATTTCTCGACACGCCACCATTGCGCCCGTTTGCGGACTTCAGGATGAAGAAGCCGAGATCAAAGCCGATAGCATAAGCTTGTCCACCCTGTTTGGAGGCGTGCACCACCATAGCTGCGGATCCATCATCGTAGGTGGCCAGAATGTTTGTCGCGCCAACGAACGCTTGGGTGCCGATGCGGTGTAGGTCCTTATCAGGGTTTCCAATCCTGACGGTCCTTTCTTCTGGCCGGTCGATAAAGGACAAGGTGGGGTGAGATCCGGAAAAGCGAATCTCCGAATGGTCACGGGATTCTTCGATGCGGTCGAAGCCAAACACGCCTTGCAATCCTCCGCCAAGGATTTGCGTCGCGATCAATGTGCCGCCGGATTCCACGTGCTGGGCGAGGGTCTCCAAGTCTTCGGCATCCAGCAGACGACCTGAAATTGCTGGATACGCGAGCACGACCTTGTGTTGGACAGCCGCTTTGGTGTTTCGCGTGATCAAGAAGGGGACACCGATGCTTTTCAACCCTTCAGCCAGTCCGAGCCAGGAGGAATCTTCATCGGTCAGCAGGATGGCGAGTCGCGATTCCGATCCATCGGCGTGAACTGACCAACTGGACGATTGACCATCCGCAATGATGCTATCTGCGGTGGGACCATTCAGACCTGCAAGTCCCTCAAGCGATGGGCGCCGCACATATGTGAGGATGCTTATGGTGATCGCCGCAATTATCAGGGCAGAAATCAGGACTGCGACGCGTTTGTTCCAGAACATCCATTTGTGCCTGTTGAGAGGGTTTCATCCCCAGAAACCGTGAAACCACCTATATTTCGTGAACGCGTTGAATAGTAAGTCCTAGTACTCGTATTTCTCGATGTGAGTCAGCTTGAGCGTATAGGCGGCGTCCGCCAGTTCGCTCTCCTGCGTCTCGGCGGTTAGGATGCCTTCAACCCAGACGGCCTGCGCCAGATCTTTCAACAGGATGGGCTCGTCCGTCGTTACGAATACGGTTTGATTTGGTGGCGGGGGTGGGGCGTGGATACAGGCGCCGAAATAGGGGACCATAAGGAATTCGGTCACTTCGGCTTTTGAGCCATATTCAAACGGCACGGTATAGCCCGGCAACCTGATCGATTTGCCGTTGAGTTCCTTGACGGTGTTGAACGTGCCGATCTGCACCATGGCGTCCGCAGCCGATCCTTCTGCTACGCCTCCGCCACCATAGAGCATCGACATCTGACTCTGGTACATCTGGGCGAGACGTTCTTCTTCGCCTTCCGGCATCAAGTCTTCCCAGCCGATCTCGGTCACGCCGCGCGCTTCGGCCTCGGATTTTTTGCGGGCCTGATCTGCGGCGCGCGCGGCAATCGTTGCTTCGCGTTTGGCTTTGCGCTCAGCTTCGCTTTCGCCAATCTTGTCGCCAACTTGTGGGGCCGTGGCATCTGGTCTGGCTTCAGCAGGTGCGGGTTCGGCTGGCGTATCTGCTTCACTGCAGGCTGCCAGTAAGCCCGTCATGAGGGCGGCGGTCAGGAGGGGAGAGAGTTTTTTCATGATGCCAATCTAGGATGCGCGGGGTGGCCCCGCCAGTGGATGTGAGCGGTTAGAGCCGAAGGGATAATCCATCGGCCAGCGACCTGCGGAACGCCATCCAGGCGGGTATCGCCCCGGCGACCAGGGCGGCGCCCGTGACCGCCAGCAGTGTATACAGGTCGATCAGGCTGGGCCCGGTGCCAATTAGGGATATGCCGTAATGCGCTGAAACAAGCGGACCGATCACTGCCAGCAGCCCATGGATGAGAAGAATGCCTAGCAATGCGCCAAGGAGGCCCACCAACCCTGCTTCAAGCACCAACAGCGTGAAGATGTGACCGGGTCGAGCACCGACCGCACGAAGGATCGACATTTCGCGTCGCCGCTCGTTGAGGCTGGTGAGGATGGAGGTCAAAATCGAAACCACGCCCACCGCGATGACGAATATCGAGACGGCCAGCAATGCCCGTTCGGCAATTGCGGTCACACTCCATAGTTCCGCGAGCGCCTGTGATGGAATGATCGCCATCAATGGCTCGCCCTTGTTGGTGTTGATCTCGCGGCGTGTGGTCAAGATGGTGCCTTTACGTTTCAGGCCGAGATAGATCGCCGTGACAGTCTTGGGTGTGAGATCGAAGGACCGCACGGTCTCTTCGGAAATACTGTCGGCGAGAGGATTCTTTGCGCCGGTTTCCCAGCCGACATGGATGGCGGTGATGGCTTCCAGTGAGACATGTACCGTCTGGTCCACCGGCGTACCAGTCGGGGCAAGAATGCCAACAACCCGGAACGGGCGGTTTTCATGACTTGAGCCAAAGTCGGCTTGGCCCAGCCCATGCGACAGGACCATGGGGCTATTGATCGAATACCCCAGTTCGCGAGCCACATCGGCGCCGATGACCGCATCGAACAGATCGTCAAACGGTTCGCCCTGCGCGATCACCAGGTCCTGATTGCGGCCAAACTTGTAGCGGTCAAAATATTTGGGCGTTGTACCCATGACGCGAAATCCGCGATGGCTGTCTCCGAGGGAGATCGGAACAGCCCAGTCTATATCCGGCCGCGTGGCGATCTCCTGATAGGTCGGCCACGAAATTTCTGCTGTCGCGCTGCCCATTCGAAAGACCGAATAAAGCAGCAAGTTCACGCTGCCGGTAGGTGCGCCGACAATCAGTTCGGTGCCAGAGATAGTGTTACCGAAGCCTTCGCGGGCGCCTGTGCGGGCTTTGTCTACGCCCAGAAAAAGTGCCACCGACAAGGCAACTGCCAACAGGGTGAGCAAAACAGATCCCTTGCGGTTCATGAGGCTCTGCCAGGCGAGAGACACGATAGCGCTCATGCTGACACTCCCGCGCGATTTATCTCGCCGAGGTCGACCGCCCGGTCGAAATGTGTGGCGAGCCCGGCATCGTGGCTGACGAAGAGAAGTGCTGCGCCTGTGCGCCGCGCTTCCTCGCTCAGCAGATCAATGAATTGATCACGGGCATCTGCATCAAGCGCTGAGGTCGGTTCGTCAGCGATCACGATTTCGGGGCCGCCGATCAGGGCGCGTGCGGCAGCGACACGTTGCTGCTGACCGACAGAAAGGTCAGAGACGCGGCGTGCCAGTAGAGTCTCGTCCGTCAGGCCCAGCCGCGAAAGCAGCCGTCGGGCTTCATCGTCTTCGTTACCGTTGATTGCTGCGCGGCGCTTGGGAGAGAAACGTAGAGGCAGCGTGACATTCCCGATGACGGAGAGATAGGGCACGAGATTGAACATCTGGAAAATCACACCGAGATGGTCCGCCCTCAGGCGGTCCCGCGCTGCGGGTTCCAAGGTCGCCAGATCCTGTCCGAGAACGATGACCTCACCAGAGCCCGCCTCCAGCACACCAGCGATGATGCCGAGAAGGGTGGATTTTCCAGAGCCGGATGCTCCGCGCAGAAACAAGCGCTCGCCCGCCTTCAATTGGAAGTCTGAAATGTCGAGGACCTCATTGCCTGGCGTCCAGGCAAAGGAAAGATTCGAAATAGAGACAATCGGTTCTGCCATGTCAGGATCCGAAGGGCAGGAAAGGGCTGTCCGGTGTGAGTGACGCAGAATTGGATTCCCCTTCTTCACCAAGATAGATGGCGCCGACTTCCTCAAAGGCGGGATAGTGTTCAAAGCCGGTGAACATGAGGCCATCCAGCTGGCTGGGGCGCTTGCAATCCCAGACTATGGACAGGGTGAGTGCAGCATGATCGCCCGATCGGCGCACTTCTGCAGAGCGCTCGACAAGGTCGCAGCGCGCATTGCCCATGAGTTCTGTCAGGCCCTCGGCATACTTTTCAAGCTCGGTGGATTTCTTCTTCGTTTTTTCCGATAGGCCGTAATTTACGAGCGGGGCGTCAACGGTGATCGTGACGAAACTGGTGTCGAGCGCAACGGCCAACTCTGCAGCGCCGTGTACATGGGCTTCGCCGCCAGCATATTCACCATTGTCCTCGTCATGACTATCATCGTCACGGTGCTCTGCCGTATGAGCCGAGTACTCCGTATCTGACGCAGGAGGAGTGGATTCGACCGTCGGTGGAGGCTCCACTGCAGCCGGTTCAGGTTCGTATGGCACTTCTGCGCTACAGGCGACGCACAGCGTCAAACCGGCACCCGCCAGAAGCATTTTTGCGCCACGGCCCCATGATCGGTCTATCATATCGCTCCCATTGCCCCGATTGGGGAATTCAGTGTTTTCGGAAAATCTGCTCGCAAGCTGAATAATGATACCATATAACACTTCTTCGCAAGGCCGCAGGACGCGGTTATAGACCGCACCTGACTGTTAACGGACCGGCTTACCGCTTTCCATGTTTGAATCCATGCAGGCCCCTTTGTTTTTCGGCTTGATCGCGGCCTTTGTGACCACGGTCGGCCTCATCGCTGTGGCGATGCGGGGCGATTGGAGTGCGCGGTTCTCTGCCGTCATGGGCCTCGCGGCGGCGGGCATGCTCGTCACGCTCAGCCTGTTGCACATTGCGCCGGAAGCCTTTGCCGAAAGTTCTCAGGCGCCATACTTCATGCTGGGCGGATTCCTTGGCGGGCTGATACTTAATTACGGCCTCAACACATTCTTCGCGGAAAGCGTGAATGGCGGCCGGATGGCGGCTGTCACCCCCATAATCGCGATTGCCATCCATTCCTTTATCGACGGCGTCATCTATTCGGTGACCTTTGCCGCGAGCTTTTCCGCAGGTGTCTATGCGGCGGTCTCGCTGATCCTGCATGAGTTTCCGGAAGGTGTGATCGCGTTCGCGATCCTGCGCAGGCACAATTTTTCGAACCGGCAATCCTTCCTGTGGGCCTTCCTGGCTGCGTCCGCCACGACCCCGCTGGGCGTGATTATGTCGTCGCCCTTCATGTATTTCCTGGGCAGCGAGGCGGTTGGCGCTTTGTTCGCGGCCTCCGCCGGCCTGCTCCTCTACGTTGCGACCGGCCCCTTGATGGCTCCGATGAAGGAGGAGCCGCCGCTGCGCAGCCTGTTGGCTCTGTCGGCTGGTGTCGCCATAGCGCTCGTGCTGTCCTTCCTGCCGGTACATGACCATGATGATGACCATCACGAGGCCATCCGTATGGAAGCGCCGCATCCGCTGCCGGACGAGATTTGATGCGGCATCGGCTCATCGCCTTTCTGGCATGCTGTCTGATAGCCTGCCTTGCTGTCACATCTGCGCCGCAAGCGGCGTTCGCCCACCCGGAAGACGAGCTTTGCCTGCCGGGGGGAGGGATGGACCCCGCTTTGTGCCGGGAGCTTCAGGAACTGGACAGGGCTGGTGACGCAACTGAAACAGGAGACAACGTCTCAGGCAGCGAGGTTGAACTCGACAGATCCGGGATCGAGACGGCGATCTTCTATGTTCGGATCGGATTCGAGCACATCCTGCCAATGGGGGTGGACCATATCCTGTTCGTCCTGGCGCTTTTCCTGTCCAGTCGGCGGATAAAGCCGCTGCTCTGGCAAATCTCCGCCTTCACGCTGGCGCACACATCCACGCTCGGCCTTGCGGCTGCCGGGGTGATCTCGCCTCCGGCAAGTATCGTCGAGCCACTGATTGCTCTGACAATCGCCTGGGCCGCGCTTGAGAACATCCTGTTCAAGGAACCAAGCGCCTGGCGTCCGGCACTCGTATTCGGCTTTGGCCTGATCCACGGCATGGGTTTCGCCGGTGCGTTTGGGGATCTTGGCCTGCCACCGGGGATCTTCTGGCCAGCTTTGATCGGATTCAATGTCGGCGTTGAGATCGGCCAGCTCGCCGTTATCGGCATGGCGCTTGCAGTGGCCGTTGTCATCAGGGGCGCCCTGAAGCAGGCCGGCCGGCCAGACCTCTACCGGCCAGTTCTGGTATGGCCGGTATCGGCGGCCATCGGAGCAATTGGGCTCTGGTGGGCAATCGAGCGGACCTTCCTTAACTCTTAGCCTGGCAAAGTGCGCTTCGACTCGGAACGGAACGCGCTCAATGGCCTCTCGCGACTGGATCAGACATCTCAGCTCGGCTCTGCTGGCTTCGGCACTGACGGGTTGGATTGGTTTTGCAGAATACGCATCGGCGTATGTGCCCCCTCCAGCGAACGTTGAAACGACCTCGCCGCGCTCACTTCTGAAGGAGCCTGGCCTTGCCCTGAGGCAGGTCTATGCTGAGGCAGCCGCATGGCGCGGTGCCGAAGCAAAGCAGGCGCGCAATGCCATGATCGCTGCCTGGCTTGGTGGACTGAACGATGCTGGTTTGGCGGACTATTCAGTACGCCATCTGGACAAGGGCTTGATCTATGCAATCCGTTTCCGAAACCCTGTTGTCGAGGATGACATCCATGCGCTTTGGGTTGCGGTGCCGGATGGTCCGGATCTGCCGTCGTCGGTCCTGCTACGCACACCTCATCGCGGCGCGGCTGACCTGACCATTCTGGAACTGCAGTCGTGTACCTCTCGTCGGACACTGCAAGTATCCGATGACACCTTACTGACGGAGCAGGCTGAGGCCCGTGCAGTTTCTCAGCTTAGCGCCTATCTCGACACACCTGATCCGATGCCCATCACGGTATTGAGCGAAGCACGAGACATTTGTCGTCAGATTGCGCGAGTCTTGCCCACACCTGAGAAATAGTCCCAAAAGCTCAAGCCTGTTCAAGACGTTTTTCTGAGTCGCTCCGTGGCGGCTTCGTCGGCATCCCGCATCGTGAAGCGCTTCGTGAATTCAGTTACGCGCGGAGCGATCTCGGTCTGAAAGCGTCTGCCATTGAATACGCCGTAATGGCCAACGCCCGGCTGGATATAGTCGGTCTGCATGTCTTCCGGCAACTTCACACATAGGTCGTGTGCAGCCTGTGTTTGACCGATGCCGGAAATATCATCCTTCTCGCCTTCAACCGTCATCAGCGCGACATCGCGGATCAGTTCCGGTTTGACGAGATGTGTTCCGCGATAGCGATACATGCCGCGGGCCAGCTGGTGCTCCTGAAACACGCGTACGATTGTTTGCAGGTAGAATTCTTCCGTCAGGTCGAGCACCGACAGGTATTCATCGTAGAATTCCCGATGCTTGCCGACATTGTCGCCATCCCCTTCAACCAGATGATTGAAAAAGTTCCAGTGCGCATCGACATGGCGCGACCAGTTCATGTTCATGAAGGAAGCGAGCTGGACAAAGCCTGGATAGACTCTCCGGAACATGCCCGGGTAGGGGCCCGGCACAGTGTGGATCATGTTCTCTTCAAACCACGATAGCGGTTTTTCCTCGGCCAGCACGTTCGGAACGGTCGGACTAAGCCGTGTGTCGATCGGCGACCCCATGAACGTCATGGAAGCGGGCCGGGCCGGGTCATCATCCTCGGCCATCATGGCGACGGCAGCAAGCACAGGCGGGCCTGGCTGACACACGCCAAGTACATGGGCACCCGCGCCCAGATGAGTCAGCATCGAGCGTATGTGATCAATATAATCGTCCAGATCGAACCGCCCTAACCAGACAGGTGCCATGCGAGAGTCCTGCCAGTCAGTGATGTAGACATCATGGGTCGGCAGGAACGCCTCAACTGTCCCGCGCAGCAGAGTGGCATAATGGCCAGAGAGCGGGGCAGCTATCAGGAGACGGGGCTGAGGGCCGAGCTTTTCTGTATTCCGGGCGGCGGCAAGCGCTTCTGGATCCTTCTTGAAGTGGATCATGTTGCACCAAGGCGAGCGCCACGCCACAACAGGGGTCACATCAATGGGCGCGCTATTGATCCGCACCGTATCGATCCGCCATTCCGGTTTACCGTAATAGCGTGTTGCGCTTTCAAATACGTCCGCCATGGCGGACAGCGAGCGACCATAGTCGGTCTGCCCCATCAGGTTCAGCGGCGAACTCAGCGCTGCGCGACTGGCGCGCGCGGCAACCCGCATGGGTGCCATTGCCGCCCGGTTCATTTCGACAAGTGAGTACAGCATCAGCTACACACCTTTCATGTTGCGGTGCAGCATAGATGGCAATCCCTAACAGGGCAAACATATTCGCCAGATAGGCGTGTGTCGGGACGGGAACTTCATGGTTTCATTTTTCTGCAAAATTGATCGAATTCAGCAAGCTTCAGCTTAACCGGGACAAGGTAAATTGTCCCCGAAATGGAGTGATTGCCATGTTCCTCAAATGCCAACCCAATCCCCATCGTGGCGGTCGCATGACCCGGGCCATCATCTATGAGCAGGCTCCAGGCCAGCATTTTGCGATTGATGCGGAAACTCTGCACAAACAGCCGGAATTGCTCAATGATTTCGGCAGCTACATGCACACGCGCTTTCGTGTTCTGGACGCGTTGGCCTATTTCATCTGCCTTGCGGGTGTATTGGCATCTCTGGCCTTTGTCTGGTGGATGTTCCTGCCGGGCATTGCAATTTGCACCATGATGCTGGCTGTCAATCGAAAGGCCGCTGGCGAGATTGCGCTGCGAGCTGCCCGGAAATCGGCTGACAATTTCAGAAAACTGCACGAAATGGGCTGTCTCTGGCTCGTATTCGCCTGATCCCCGCTAGATGCGGATCATGCCGAGTACGACTGATACAATCGCCACCAACGTAAACATCAGGGACAGGCTGACCGAAATGGCGCGCTGACCCTTGCGGCTCGTGCGTTCGCCCTTTTGCTTCTTCCCGGGTGTCAGCATCCAGCGATTGGAGAAGAATCCGAAAGCTGCGAGCAAGGCGGTGACGGCGGCTGCCCAGCTTGAGGCAAGCAGGAAGAACGCGCCGGAAGCGAGCATCATGCCGGCAATCGGCGTGGACGTCTGGAGCAGCAATTCCCGGACGTGGCGATCAGCGCGCGATCCGTCCAGCTTGTCAAAGCTGCAATTGGGCGACGCAATGGCCGCGACCCAGGACGCGCCCACGGCCATCGCACCAGCGAGCAGACCAAGATGCGTGGCGGTGGTGGAGATTCCTTCGAACATGCGCTGCAATATGCGCCGGATTCGCGGGCTGGCCTAGAGAAAGCTTCGAGAGACGACGGCGGCGATCATCTTTTCATCGTCGGGCAGCTGGCCATCCAGTATCAGCATCGACAATCCATGCACGATCGACCAGGCCTGAAGGCGTTTGACCATCTGTAATTCGGGCGGCGTATCCTTCGGCAACACATCCCCCAACGTGTTGGACAACATAGCGAATGCGCCGGTCTCTTTCGCCTGATTTGGCTGAAGCACTTCGGCGCGAGGCGCTTTCGTCATCATCAGGCGAAACAGAGACGGATTGTCTATTGCAAACCGGACATAGGTTCGCCCCATGACTTCGAACGCATCAATGCCCGCTGGAGTTTTGGAAAGGGCATCCCGGAACGTATCAGACAGCTTCACGCTCCCAACTCCGCACAAAGCGCCTAGAAGCGCGGCCTTATTGGGAAAGTGTCGATAAACTGCCGTCGCTGAAACACCGACATTCCGGGCAATTTTTCTGAGGCTCACTTTCTCGGCCGGGCTGTTGCTGATCTGCGCCAAACCTTCTTCGATCAGGGCGGCCCTTAGATCACCATGGTGGTAGTTCCCGCCCTGAGCGTTCATGTTGACACTGTTATCATTCATCGGCATGTTATCAGTGTAAACATTGCGGCGCAGACAACAAGCCGCGAGGATGATCTCCATGCCCAGCCCTGTGAAAACAGCTATTCGGGGAGTCGTGACAAAAGGAGTCATGGCGGTGGCGGGATTCAACCGCAGCCGGCGCAAGGCAACACAGCCCAACATCTTTCTTGAAGGCGTTCATACCCCGCTGACGGAAGAGATCACCGAAATTGATCCAAAGGTGACGGGGGCTATTCCCGCTGGTCTGGATGGCCTTTACGTCCGCAATGGCCCGAACCCCGTTTCGCCGGTCAATCCAGCTGCACATCATTGGTTTGTAGGGGATGGCATGTTGCACGGTGTCCGCCTGCAGGATGGCAAGGCGCTTTGGTACCGCAATCGCTGGGTGAGGTCCAACAGTGTGAGTGATGCCCTTGGCGAGCCGCGTGCGCCCGGTCCGCGTCACCCCAGAATTGATGTGGCGAACACGAACATTGTTGGTCACGCAGGAAAGATCTGGGCAATTGTTGAAGCGGGTGGGTATCCCGTCGAAGTGTCCGAGGACCTGGAGACGCGTGCGCATTCGGACTTTGACGGGACTTTGGGTCAATCTTTTTCCGCGCATCCGCATTACGACCCCGACACAGGCGAGATGCACGCCATCTGCTACGAGTCGCAGCAAACCAATCTGCTTTGGCACAAGGTGCTGGGCGCTGATGGCCGCGTGCGCCGGGATGAGCCAATCCCTGTCGAGCACGGCCCAATGGTTCATGACTGCATGATCACCCCGAAATACGTGATCGTGATGGACCTTCCGGTGACGTTCTCCATGAGTGCCATCATCAGTGGCATGAGCTTTCCGTACCGGTGGAATGAGAACCACAAGGCACGTATTGGTCTGTTACCGCGAGAGGGGAGTGCGGATGATATCATCTGGTGTGATGTCGATCCCTGTTACATCTTCCATCCTGCGAATGCCTATGAAACCGAGGACGGAAAAGTCGTGATGGACGCATGTGTTTATGATCACATGTTTGCCCCTGACAATATTGGCCCGGACGGCGTCCCGAAATTTGAATCCCTGACGATTGATCCGGCGACGCGAACCGTGTCACGGCGTGTGATAGATGACCGCGCTCATGAGTTTCCGCGCTATGATGAGCGGCTGACCGGAAAACCCTATCGCTATGTTTACACAACGGCTGTCGCGGCAGACGGCTTCCTCACCGAAACACGCATCTTCAAGCATGACCTGACCAATGGCAGCTGCAAAGTTCGCGATTTTGGATCAGGACGGGTGCCGGGCGAATTCATTTTCATTCCTGCCAGCGAAACGGCCTCAGAGGATGAGGGCTGGCTGATGGGCTATGTGGTCGACACCAATGCGGGCCTATCCGAATTGGTCATTCTCGATGCCGCAAATTTCACCGCTCCGGCGGTTGCAACCGTGCACATTCCGCAACGCATTCCGCAGGGATTCCACGGTAATTTCATTCCAGTTGGCTGAGTGGGGGGACGAGGGGGCCGTCGATGACGGCCCCCTTCCACGTATCCTTAAAGGGCGGCCTCGTAGACCTTTGCATAATCATCCGCACTCATAGGCTTTGGATTGCCGAAATGGGCGAGGTCCTTAAGTGCATACTCAACCACGCCGGGGGCGTCGTCTGCCGACAATCCGATGGCGGACAGGGTGGCTGGGATGCCGATATCGGCATTCAGCTCTGCAATTGCGTCGCCAAGATCCGCGCCGGGTTTCAGACCCATGGCCTGACGAAGACGCACATATTTCTCATCGGCTGAACCCTCATGGAAGCGTAGGATATGCGGCAGGAAGATCGCGTTCAGCGTGCCGTGGTGCAGTCGCTTGTCATGCAGACGGCCCGCCGCGTGTGACAGGGCGTGGACCCCGCCAAGGCCTTTCACGAATGCCAGAGCGCCTTCATAACTTGCCATCATCATGTGCCAGCGGGCGTCCGCGTCCGAGCCATCCTTGACCGCCTTCTTCAGCCAGCCATTCCCGACAGCACGGAACACGCCCTCATACGCAATGCCTTCGGCAGGCGGATTCACGGTTGGGGACAGGACTGATTCAATGCAGTGTGTGACGGCGTCCATCCCAGTGGCGGCCGTCAGTCCGGCAGGAAGGCCAAGAGTCAGGTCCGGATCGCAAATGGCTGTGGCAGGGATCAGGTTTGGAGAGACGATGGTCTCCTTGCGGCCATTCTCCAGTACAAGGACCAGGCCGACTGAGACTTCTGAACCCGTACCGGATGTGGTCGGGATAGCGATCAGCGGCGGGATCTTGCCGATCTTCTTGGCACCGCCGGTGATGGCGGCATAATTTTCGAGCGGTTCATCATGACTGACCAGCAGGCCGATTCCCTTGGCATGGTCCATGGACGAGCCGCCGCCGAGTGCGATCAGGCCGTCGGCGCCGCATGCCTTGTAGGCGGCTGCTGCTTCCTTGGTCTGCTTCTCGGTCGGGTTCGGCACGGTCTCCGCGAACACGCCTGCCGCTGCAACGCCCAACGCATCTTCGACCTTCGCCAGAATGCCGGCGGCCTTGATGCCGGGGTCCGTCACAATGAAAGGCCGGGTCATGCCGAGCTTCTTCGCCGTACCGGCGAGCTGCTTCAAGGCACCTGAATCAAAGATGCAAGTGGTGAGATAATTTATGACGGGCATGGTGTGGTCCTCATTGGGATGGTTTCCTCACCCTCCATGTGCCCCAGCGGAAGCGCACAGTTCAAGCCTGACCGTGGGAGAACCGGGATGGTACGCCGCAGCAGGCGGATGGATATAGCTCGGACGGAAGCGCACCGAACCAAGATCTCAGGAAGTGCTCACCGGCGCAATTGGGAAGAATACCTAGTCGCGATGCCATGACGCGCGACACGCGCCCGCGCGTCAAAACGGGCAATTATCCTCATCAAATCATCGGAGTAGGCGTTTGGCATCCGGCGCGAATTGGTGCGCCAAAACAGGAGTTAAACGACATGAAACAGCTTCTCCTTGCTACTCTGGTTGCCGGGGCAACTTGGGTCGGGACAGCACCTGCTGCCTCGGCAGACGAGAATCCCTGGATGGTCCGCGGACGCGTCATCGGGGTCCTGCCGGATGAGTCCGGCGATCTCTCCGTCGCAGGGTCGCGCCTTGCAGGGGATGTGGACATTTCAGACCAGTACGTGCCCGAATTGGACATTACTTACTTCTTCACGAAGAATATCGCTGCCGAGCTGATCCTTGGCGTGACGCCACATGATGTGAAAGCCACGGGCGTGACCGTTCCGGGCGCACTCGATAATGCAACGATCGATCTGGGCGATGTCACGCTGCTGCCACCCACTCTGACGGTGCAATACCACTTCGTGAATGACAGCCAGTGGAAGCCCTATGTCGGTGCCGGCATCAATGCGACCTTCTTCTTCAACGAGGATGAAGGCCCTGTCGCAGACGGCATAGATTACGACACCAGTGTCGGTCTCGCGCTTCAGGCGGGCGTAGATTACGATCTTGATGGCGAGCCAGGTGGCTGGGCTGTCAACGCAGACATCAAGAAGATCTGGATAAATCCGGATGTGACTGTGGATTTCACCACGGCGCTGGGCGCAACAGTGGATGCTGACGTGGACATCAATCCACTCGTGGTGGGACTGGGGCTCGGATATAAATTCTGAGCGCCATACCATGAGGGCAGGGCTTTGACCCATTGCGCCCTGTCCTCACTCTCTCTTGGGCCGTGCTATTTCCCGACAGCGCGGCCTTTTTTCCGCTTTCTGCAGAGCGGTCGTTGCACGCCCCGCCCGCGCGTATACAGAATGCCAGCATGGCTATTCTTTCTGTCAAAGATCTTCGTGTTTCCTTCGACACACCTGACGGTGTCGTTGAGGCTGTCAAAGGTATAAGTTTCGACGTCGCCAAGGGCGAATGCCTCGGCATTGTCGGCGAAAGCGGCTCCGGGAAGAGCCAGTCTGCGCTCTCGGCTCTGGGTCTGTTGGCAGGCAATGGCACTGCAACCGGCCGGATTGATTTCGATGGCACCAATATGCTGGAGGCTTCGGACGCAACACTTCGCGATATCCGTGGCGCGCGGATGTCGATGATTTTTCAGGACCCGCTGACCAGTTTGACGCCACACATGACAGTCGGCGCGCAGATGCGCGAAGTGTTGGCGCTCCATAAGGGCCTCAAGGGCGAAGAAGCGGATCGCATATGCGTCGACTGGCTGGAGAATGTGCGCATTCCGGAAGCAGCCCGGCGCATGAACCAGTTTCCGCATGAGCTTTCAGGTGGCATGCGCCAGCGCGTCATGATTGCCATCGCCATGCTTTGCAATCCTGAACTGTTGCTCGCGGATGAGCCCACCACAGCGCTGGATGTGACCGTGCAGGCGCAGGTGCTGGAACTGATGGACGAGCTGAAACGCGAGACGGGTACCGGCATCGCGCTGATCACTCACAATATGGGTGTGGTCGCCCGCATGTGCGACCGCGTCATCGTCATGCGTCATGGCGAGATCGTCGAGCAGGGGAGCGTCGACGA
>Ga0114909_1000028_pt1 | contig 113318 bp, 120 predicted proteins | sample MalvireepMed_906_FD_87290 | JGI IMG/M metagenome (GOLD analysis project Ga0114909, IMG submission 87290) | Marine viral communities from the Global Malaspina Expedition - Malaspina viral metaG DeepMed_906 | ecosystem: Environmental > Aquatic > Marine > Oceanic | place: Mediterranean Sea...
GAAGCTGCTGTTTTCTATGATATCAGTCCAACGACTATCCAGAAGTGGAAAAAGCGTCTTCATAGTAAAACCACTCGATATATTAAGCCCTACAAAATAGAGGATGAAGCCTTAGCTCAAGATGTCAAAGACCACCCTGACGATTATCACTATGAGCGAGCACAGCGTTTTAATTGTAGCCCAACAGGCATCAGTAAAGCCTTAAAGCGTATTGGTGTTAGCAAAAAAAAAGACACTTGAGCATCCCAAAGCCTGTCCTGTGAAAAGAGCGACTTATCTAGCCAAGCTTAACCACTACATTGCTCAAGGCTTTGCTATTGTCTATATGGACGAAAGTGGGTTTGAGAGTGAAACGATGCGTCCTTGTGGTTATGCACCCATTGGTAGCCCCTGCATTGGCAGTTACAATTGGCAAGCCAAAGATCGAACCAACGTCATTGGTGCACTATATGGCAAAACGCTGTTTGCACTCAATTGCTTAAAGACCAACATTAATAAAAAGATTTTCTATCACTGGTGCAAGTTCACGCTGATACCAAAGCTTAAGAGAAAATGTGTGATCGTTATGGATAATGCAGCCTTTCATAAGCGCGTTCAAAAGCTGCTTAACAGGCATGGTCACAGGCTTCTATTCTTACCACCTTATAGTCCTGACTTAAATCCCATCGAGAAAAAGTGGGCTCAAGTGAAGTTTTTACGCCAAGATTGGATGGAAAATGACTTATCTAAATTGTTTTATGATATTCATCCAAAACATAACTCTTTTGTAGTGCAGTGACTATATCAAGACTCTGTTTTGAACATCAGTTTATTAAAAGCACATGTCTTTATTGAGCTTGTGCTGTCTCTGCCGTATCAGACTCTTCATCGTCCACTCTCACAATAGCGACATCTTGTTGCTGCCGCTCATCAGTGATATCTTGTGCTAATATTTCTTCGGTGGCGAGCACGACGCCATCAGACTTTTGCGATTGATATTTGAGTGTAGCGAGCGCCCCCAGTACACCGATGACAAGTATAATAATAAGAATGACAGGGTTTTTCCAAAGCGGTGTGGAAGCGTCATATTCTATCGGCTTTTCGCTCGTTGTCGCTGGCGTGTTGTCATTATTGCCACCGATCAATCCTAAGCTTACCAAAGGTGGCTTTGGTGGATTGGCGGGTTCAGAGTTGATGCGCAGTCGGTTTCGAATAAGATAAATATCAGAGATTTTCGCCAACTGCAGTAACCAGCGCTGATGTGGCAAAGCAATAGCATGCATCTCTTCAAATACCAGCATGTCGTTGTGACGACCCTGCGGCAAGTTCTCCGGTGAGCGTCCAATAGCTTTTAGGTAATTACCCGTTGCCAATTGCATGTCTTGTACAGGTTCATGGTTTTTAGGCTCGAACCCTGTCAACTCGTACCAGTGGCTATCAAAAGGTGGCGGGGTGCTTGATAGCTGCTCAGCGTGTAATAGTTTGAGTTCTACACTCTGCGCATGATTTTCCAAAGACTCTTTGTCTTCTACAGACTCTGTCAGTGTGGCCGGCTCGCTGTTAGCACGCTCTGACTCAAGAGTAGGCACTGCTTGCGTTTGTACATTGTTAAAGCGTGCTGCGGACAAAAACTGTGGCTGTAGGGCAAACCATTTATTCATCTCGTCACTATCGAGTTGACTGTATTCTGCCAAGATGGCCAGTTCTCGAAGGACAATCACGCATAAAGAGGTGAGTAAGATTTGAACTTGCTGCGTTTTTGCTTGAATATCTTCAGCAATATGATCACTGATTTTTATCACACGGGCGCTGTTATTAAAAACGGCATCTGCTGCATCGTTTCGGTGATATAACGTCGCCTTAAGAGTCGCAAAATTCATGGAGTTATATTGTCGTAACTCTTTGACAGCAGCACGTCCAAATAGTCTTTTGCTGAGTGCTTGTTCTTGATGTTGCTGCTGATAGGCAAGAAGCGCGCTCACAATAGCTTGTAGACTGGCATCCATTGCCAGCCTCGCTTGTGGCAATGAGAGCTGTGCGGCATCAGCCAAAAGTGGCAGCATAGGCTTGGTATCATGATATAAAAAATCATACATCGACACACGTGTCGGTGAAATAGTCGTCATAATCTGCTAGCATCAAAAAGTGTGCCTCTATATTACGGTGCCAAAAGCATTGACACAATCCCTTGATAATAGAAATTTTGAATCAGTTTTACTAATTACCTTAACAGTTATCTTATGGATGATTGATAGCGGGAAGCATTTATGACGAATAATGAAACTTTTAATAAACATCTAGTGATTAATATTGCTAAGCAGACATTAACAATGCATAAGCAGCAAGCTGAGGTCACTGAATATACCGTCTCTACGGCAAAAAATGGCATCGGTAGTCAGCAAGATAGTGGTTGCACGCCACTTGGTCAGCATATCATTGCAAAAAAAATAGGCGGCAGTGAGCCTATGAATGCTGTGTTTGTGGGCCGTGTGCCGACTGGCGAGGTGTATGATGCCGCTCTTAGCACGTTACATCCCAAGCGTGATTGGATACTGAGCCGTATTCTTTGGTTGAGCGGTTTGGAAGAAGGCTCGAATAAAGGTAGCAACAGTCAAGGTGGCTGTGATACTTATGAGCGCTACATCTATATCCACGGCACACCAGATACTGAGCCGATGGGTATACCGCTTTCACATGGCTGTATACGTATGCGTAATACAGATATCGTGGAATTATTTGAGCAAGTCGAAGAGGGTATGCCGGTAATGATCGTTGCAGATTAACGAAGATTAATTGTGCTTATTATTTCTACATTTCTATAGCATATTTACTTATCAGTATTTGAGCCAAAAAATCCGATGACGGCTAAGGATGGTAGTGAAAGGTATAAATATTGAACGATAAGATCGAAGCGAAAAATAAAATGGTTTATCTATAAAAAAGGACAGCTTCATTGATAAAAGCTGTCCTTTTTACTAAGCAATGTATCTTTATCGAGGTATCTTTACCGAGTAAGACGTTTTACCAAAATGTTGAGCTGTCTTTAAATTTAGCCAAACGCGTTTCGATATAAATTGGGTCATCGGTGAGCATGGCAGCAAACCAACCTGCACCATATAGAGCATTGGTATCTTTCGCTGATTTTAGGGCATAGAACTGTTGATATTGATTGTCATCATTGCGTTGCTCTAGCGCTATGTACGCTTTTATCAGACGCTTTAACCAACGTTTGGTTTTCTTCTTGGCTTTTTTCTTACTTAACAAAGGCGCAGAGAACTCACTTATGTAGCGTAACGCTTTTAGGTGATCGCATAGTAGCGCTTCGTCTTGATTATCCTCAGAGATATCCATATCAACATTTACATCATCGCTCACAAGATCGGTACTGCTTACTTCATCAGTTTCTTTATCTGCTTTGAGGCACTTGTTATATTGTTTCGATAGAATTTTTGCTAGCTTGTCGAGAGCAAGTTTATCCGTTTGAGGCTCAATACTAGGGTCACTCATGGTAAAGGCAATCAGCTCTAGCAAGGTGAGCTGAAAGTCATTGGCTTGCAGTGTATTGATCGGTGTGATTTTTATGTTCTCGATATCTGTCGTCCAATCAACAGCAGGGGCTCCGAGTGCCTGTAGCTCAGGCTCGATATAGGTATTGATATGAGTGAGTTGGTAATAATTGTCCAGCAACGACGAGGTTTGCTTTAGTATCGGTAGCCAGTCAGGATTGATCTCGTCAGAAAAGCTATCAAATGCTGTTAACGCAGCCTGCAAGCGCTCAAGACCAATGCTTACCTGCAAAACATGCTCGTCATCAATGCTTCCAGCGACGATAGCACTGCTATTTGGCAGTATCTGTAATAGACAGTTATGTACGGCTGCTCGTATAAAGGCGGGCATGCTACTGTCTTTGTTCAAATCTAGTTGGCTTAGGTCAGCGCCAACTGCTGGACTGTGGTTCTGTCCGTTGATGAGCAAGCCACCGTTCTCAGCTTTGGTCACGGTAGATAGACACAGCTTGTAACGTTTGCACCATGTTTTGGCTGTCGTAAACAAAAAATCTAAATCTCCTGACACCAACTCGAACTCTATCTCCTGAATGGTTTTTCGCTGAGAGTCATCAGTACCATGGACAATTTCTCCATGATCGTAAGCCATCTCGATACAACTATCAGTTTCGTCACTACTATCTTCTATCAGTAAGCGCGTGGTGCGCTCGACGTTGGTGACATACAGTCGTGTTAGGTTTTTTGCTAACTTTTTGAGTTTGAAGTCAGCCAATGCAGAGGCGACAGGAGTTTCTGCATATATCGTCAAATCAGGCATCAGCCCATTATTATGAAGCATTTCCTGCACTTGCTTGTCATCTAACACAGCGTTGTGCTCCAAACGAGTGGCAATGCCATCGCCACCAGCTTTGATGGTTTGTACCCAAGTATCGCCTTCTTTGCGAATACGCAGACCGATACCTGCCTGTGCAAGCTGCTGGTCAGGAGTATCGTAGTAATGTGCAGCCAGTTGCGTCACTTGGGAAGATTTAACTTTTACTTGCCGCATTAAACCCTTTAGACGTGACTCTGGTACCAAAAACTTCAGCTCTATCTCTTGCATATTGGCTCCTAATAATTCTGACTGATGGCTTTGATTGACGGTTTTGCTTGATAATTATTAGTCTACCACTCTCTGATTATTTAAACCGCAATAAAAAACCGCCCTACATGATATAGGGCGGTTTTTTAAGTACGTACTGCTAGTCTAGGGTTTATTAGAACTGGTTCATCGTGTTCTTGCCACCACCAGCTTTTAGTGCGTTATCACCAGAGAAGATTTCTTTGTGGTCATCGCCAAGGTCAGAACCAGCCATTGCTTGGTGCTTAACACAAGAGATGCCTTCGCGGATTTCTTTACGTTGTACGCCAGCTGCATAAGCAAGCATGCCTTCTTCACCGAAGTAACCTTTAGCAAGTTCATGAACGCTAAGAGCAGTCGTGTGGTAAGTCGGTAGCGTGATTAGATGATGGAATACACCAGCTTCACGTGACGCATCACGTTGGAAGTTCTTAGCGGCAACGTCAGCTGCTGCATCAAGCTCAGTACCGTCGTAGTCAGCACTCATCAAGTCATCTTTATTGTATGCAGAGATGTCTTTACCTTCTTCTTCCCATTTCGCGATGACTTGCTTACGGAAGTTAAGCGTCCAGTTGAATGATGGGCTGTTGTTGTATACAAGCTTGGCTTTAGGCTGTTGCTCTTTGATACGGTCAACCATTGATTTGATGTGCGCAACATCTGGCGTTGGCGTCTCAATCCATAGTAGGTCAGCACCATTTTCTAGAGCAGTTACACAATCTAGAACCACGCGGTCGATGTTGGTGTCTTCGCGGAATTGGTATAGACCGTTTGCTAGGCGTACTGGGCGTACCAATTTGCCATCACGTTTGAGCAGCATGTCATTTTCTTTTGCTTCGTCGATTTCAATCTCTTCAACTTCAAGGAAATCGATGTACTTAGAAGCAAGATCACCTGGTTCGTTTGATACTGGGATTTTTTGCGTCAACGATGCGCCTTCAGAGTCAGTACGAGCAACGATAACACCGTCTTCGACACCAAGCTCTAAGAATGCATAGCGGATGGCGTTTAGTTTGGCGATAAAGTCTTCGTGCGGTACAGTCACTTTACCCGCTTGGTGACCACACTGCTTCACATCAGATACTTGGTTTTCGATCTGAATGGCACAAGCACCAGCTTCGATCATTTGCTTAGTCAATAGGTAAGTCGCTTCTTCGTTACCGAAACCTGCATCGATATCAGCGATGATTGGCACAACATGTGAATCAAAGTTTTCGATTTTTTCTAGGATAGCTGAGGTGTCTTGACCCGCTTCTTCAGCAGCATTTAGCTCACGGAAGTAGTCGTTCAATACTTTAGCGTCAGCTTGACGCAAAAACGTGTAGATTTCTTCGATTAGCTTAGGTACTGATGTTTTTTCGTGCATAGATTGGTCAGGTAATGGACCAAACTCAGAGCGTAACGCCGCTACCATCCAACCTGAAAGATAGATATAAGTTTTAGAGGTCGTACCGAAGTACTTTTTCTTAGCATACATGGTTTGCTGTGCCACAAAACCATGCCATGCACCTAGAGACTGTGTATACTGAGATGTATCATTGTCATAATCTTCCATGTCTTGACGCATGATTTTTGCAGTATACTTTGCGATATCCAAGCCCGTTTTAAAACGGTTTTGTGACATCATACGTGCGGCATCAGTCTCGCTAATGTTCTGCCAGTTGCCGTGCTTTTGCTTTAATTCACGTACTAGGTCGATCGCTGATTTATATGCAGTTGACATCTATAGTCTCCTTGGTAGGGTGTAAAAAATAATAAATTGAGCGTTAAAGTAATAATTTGCGTTATCAATAAATTTGGTAGTGATGCTATCAATACCTCGTAAAGGTCTTCTTTACCCTAAACAAACCTGTGCATGAATACAAGAAGATTGCTGAACTCAGCAGTTGACAAATAATTACTGATGTATAGTGTTGATTCAGCTTGTCCATGTCTATCAAAGGTGTTTGAGCATTTAATAAACAGCGTTGTCATAATTAGCAACAAGAGATGTTACAATTATACTGACACTTGGTAGTGTTTCACTGTCGAGATAAACCGTTACTATGCTATTTAACTATGTTGTTTTTTGGACGATAACCCGTTCGTAAAACTCAGGTTTGTGGTCTGTACCGCAAATCCTTTATGGAACTCACTATAACTGCCTTACCAAGATTTATCTAATTTATGATACTTATCTTTAGTATTTTTATAGGTTATAATGTAGTCATAACAGTATCTTATGGTGATGAAATTGAGTTATGCTGAGTATCTTTTGCGGTAAAACCAATAAAAATTCGCAAAATTATGCGGTCCTAGATCGAAAATCACCATTTCAGTACTGATAACACCAAGCATGCCGTGGTGCTTGTCTTTTAAAAGCTAAGAGAAATACATATGAATTTGCAGCGGGTTGATTTAAATTTATTAGTCCATCTAGATGTGTTGCTACGAGAAAAAAACGTCACTCGCGCAGCTGAGCAGCTTGGTATCACCCAGCCTGCCATGAGCAATATCTTGCGCCGTTTGCGTAAGTTATTTAATGATCCATTGCTGGTGCGCTCCTCTGAAGGGATGACACCGACTGAGCGCGCCCTTGAGTTGCAGCCACGCATCCGTGAGATACTTGCAGATTTGACTCAAGTACTAGAGCCGCGTACCGAATTCCGTCCTTATAGTACCTCTCGTGTTTTTCGAATCATGACATCAGATTATGCCGAAGCGACTTTGGTACCGAGGCTAGTGAAGGCACTACGTTCGGAAGCACCCAATGTCATTTTGGATTTTTTGACACCCTCAGATGTCTCTTATCGCGATATGGAGCAGGGGCGTGTTGATTTGGCGATTAATCGTTTTAATGAGATACCACAGAGCTTTCATCAGGTATTGGTATGGCGTGATACGTTTAGTTGCTTGCTATCGTCTGAAAGTCCTTATGCCAACCGCTTTAATCTGAAAAACTACCTAAAAGCGCAACATGTTTGGGTATCTAAAACAGGGATGGGCGTGGGATTTGGGGTTAATCCAGAAAAATCAGGTGGCCTAGGATCTATTGATCAGGCATTGCAACGTTTGGGCCAAAAACGCCAAATTAGTGTCTTCACTCGTCATTATCAGATGCCAGCCATGCTTGCCGCAAATAAAGACTTGATAGCGACATTGCCAACCCGTGTGGCTCGTATGCAGGCTAATAACGACAGTATTATTATGGAAGAACCGCCGTTTTTTATTCCTGAGTTTGAGCTGACCATGGCATGGTCACCATTGCTACAGCACCATCCTGCTCACCGTTGGTTGCGTCAATTAATCATGCATGTGGCACGGCAAGTAGTGGCTGAGGAAGAAAATCCACCACAAGAAATACCTGTCATTAATCACTTGTTTTAATGAGACTTTTTACAAAGTAGTAAGTATCTTATAGTAAGTAATCAACTCACTTTGAATATTATTGTTTAACCTATATTTGGTATATTCAACGAACCAAACCAGCCACTAGGCTGGTTTTTTTGTTTAGTGTTGCTATGTAGTCTTATTCAATATTTAGCTATTCTTAATAAGAGGGTTACACTGTTAACATCTTCAACACACTTCACAATATATTGTAAAACTCTTCGCCAAATACCTTGTTATGATAAGCACAGATAGAAAACGACTTATCGATTCATTTATTGAGTTATCCTATCAACGCAATACCAAACAATTAAAAGTGCCAATAATACTGAATATATAAAATCAAATAATAAGGACATCTACATGTCAGATATTACTACTGTTAACCCAGCAACGGGTGAAGACATTAAAAATTATGACTATATGACCAACGACGAAGTTAACAAAATCGTTGATGCGTCACATAATGCATTTTTAGAGTGGCGTACGGTGAGCCATGAAGAGCGTGGCCGTATCATTCAATCTATCGGTGACAAGCTGATGGAATATAAAGAAGAGCTTTCTCGCCTTATGACCGAAGAGCGCGGTAAGCTCTATGGGCAAAGCCAGCAAGAAGTTGATCTATGTAAAGCAATTTGTGATTACACTGCTGAAAATGGTGTTGCTGCGCTTGCCGATGATGAGCGAGATATCGAAAGCATGAAAAAAGGTATCGTGACTTATCAGCCAATCGGTGTTATCTATGGTATGCAGCCATGGAATTTCCCAGCGTACCAAGTCTTTCGCTATGCCATTGCTAACTTGATGGCAGGTAACAGCGTGCTACTTAAGCATGCAGCAAACGTCACAGGTTCTGGCTTATTGATCGAAAAAATATTCCACGAGTCTGAACTGCCAAATGATTTATTCCGTACAATTTTGATTGACCATGACCAATCAGAAAAATTGATTGAAAATGACAAAGTACGTGGCGTAACGCTCACAGGTAGTGATGCTGCTGGTCGTATCGTTGGTCAACAAGCGGCCAAAGCAATCAAAAAATCAGTACTAGAGCTCGGTTCAAATGACGCCTTTATCGTACTAGAAGACGCCGATATAGAAACCGCTGTAGAGACCTGTACCCAAGCCCGTTTAGTCAATAACGGTGAAACTTGCGTAGCAGCGAAACGCTTCATCGTGGTCGATAGCGTGTATGATGAATTCCGCAAGCGTATCGTAGAAAAATTTGAAGGTACAAAATCTGGCGACCCAATGGATGACAGCTCAGACATCGGTCCATTGGCGCGTGCAGACTTACGAGATCAGTTGCATGAGCAAGTAGAACAAAGCGTAGCAAAAGGTGCAACGATTGCTGTTGGCGGTAAAGTACCAGAAGGTAAAGGCAGTTTCTATCCAGCAACTATCTTAGAAAATGTCGAGAAAGGTCAACCTGCCTACGACGATGAATTGTTTGGCCCAGTGGCGTCATTGATTCGCGCCAAAGATGACGACGATGCAATGCGCATTGCAAATGACAGTCGTTACGGCCTAGGCGGCGCTATCTTCTCAAAAGATGAAGAAAAAGCCATTCGCTTAGCCAGTGAGCAATTCGATACTGGTATGGTCTATATCAATGGTTACGGTCTTGCCAATCCTGCACTGCCATTTGGTGGTGTGAAGAACTCAGGCTATGGTCGCGAGCACGGCGGCTTTGGTATTAAAGAGTTTGTCAACATCAAAGCAGTACACGTATTTGGAAAATAACAGAGAATAATACGTAAAACTGTTAAAGACTAAAAAGAAAAACCCAGCTACTTAATAGCTGGGTTTTTTGTGCGGTTGAAAATAGGGCGTGTCCCTATTTTAAAAATGGTGATAAAAATGAGATAAATCATAGGCAAACAAGGAAAATAACGCAGGTAATATCAAGATATTGACCAGCTATTTGACACCGTTTGCCAAAGATTTAGCCATTTTTAGCCCATTTAGTCATAAACACTTGAATTAGGCGCACGCTCTAATATCTTAAAACAACTAAGCGTCAATCAATAGACGTAAGGGCAGGGCCGGCAAGATGCTAGAGGCTTGCTCACTTGGCGTTAATGACACGCCGCCAATAGCGATTTGTAATATCGTCCACGGCAATAGTTGATGCTCCAGCACTTGTACGCGCTTTTGCAAACTATCAGGCGTGTCGGTATGACGAATAAGCAAGACCCCTTGGCTTAACACTTGTCCTGCATCCAGCTCGGCGGTGACCACATGGATACTACAGCCGTGCTCACGCTCACCTGAGCAGAGTACACGGGTATGCGTATCTAGCCCTTTATAAGCGGGAAGTAGCGATGGGTGCAGGTTAATCATCGGTGCAGGCGCGTTATCAATAAAGTCTGCACTCAATACCCGCATAAAGCCTGCCAAAACGACCAAGTCAGGCTGCCACGCTTCAAGCTGTGCGGTGGCGTGCTTTTCAAAGGTTTTGATGCCCATGCGCTTGCCGCTCTCTACGTGCGAGAGTACGGCGACCTCGATGCCTGAGTCTTTGGCGCGGGTGACGGCATAAGCGTCGTCGCGATTACTAATGACACCAACGATTTCAATCGGTAGCGCACCTGCTTGCATGGCGTCTATGAGGACTTGTAGATTACTGCCACTTCCTGATACCAAAACCGCAATGCGTAATGGTTTGACAGGTTGGCTTGTCTGATCAATTGACATTAACGGTATACCACGGCATCGGCTTCACGTTTGACCATTTCGCCAAGTTGCCAAGCGTTTTCACCAGCGTCAGTCAACGTCTTGATCGTTGCTTCAGCTTTGTCTTTAGGCACCACGATGACAAAACCAACGCCGCAGTTAAAGGTGCGGTACATCTCACTTTGCTCAATATTGCCTTGGGTCTGTAACCAAGTGAATAACTCTGAGAACTGCCAGCTGCTGGTATCGATGCTAGCCGCTAGGTCATCAGGGAGCACTCGTGGCAAGTTGTCAGTGAGACCGCCACCTGTGATGTGTGACATGGCATGAAGCGCTGAGCTACCAAGGGTATCCTGCAATGCCTTGATTGCTTTGACATAGATACGAGTAGGGGCCATCAAGGCATCTTGAATAGGTTGACCATCTAGTTGCTCATCGCTAGTAGCCACGTCAACACCGCTAACTTCGATGACTTTACGCACTAGTGAGTAGCCGTTTGAGTGTGCCCCACTTGAGGCAAGTGCAATCAGAACATCGCCTTCGGTAACGTTGTCACCAGTCACGACCTCGCTTTCTTCAACCACGCCCACGCAGAATCCAGCGAGGTCATAATCGTCGTCTTGATACATACCTGGCATTTCAGCAGTTTCACCACCGATAAGCGCGCAGTTGGCAAGTTTACAACCATCGCCGATACCAGTGACCACAGTCGCAGCTACATCAACATCAAGCTTGCCTGTTGCGTAATAATCTAAGAAAAATAGTGGCTCTGCACCGCAAACCAACAAATCATTGACACACATCGCGACCAAATCAATACCGATGGTATCGTGACGATTGAGCTGTAATGCCAATTTTAGTTTGGTGCCCACACCATCAGTACCAGACACCAATAACGGAGAAGTGTAGCCTGTTGGGATACGGCATAACGCACCAAAACCGCCAAGTCCACCCACGACTTCAGGACGAGTAGTGGCTTTTGCAACGGACTTGATTCGCTGAACCAAAGCATCGCCTGCATCGATATCAACGCCGGCGTCTTTGTAGCTTAAAGAAGGCTTGTCACTCATAGTCATCTCACAGTTGGGGATAGATAATTGGAATTAAAAAGTAAGGGAGTCAATCACGCTACAATCAGCGAGATAAAGTTTAAAGGCAAAGTTTAAAGATAGTGCGCGCATTATACCCAAAAACTGACCACACTCGCAAAGCAACTTACCGATATTTGGCTAAGTTTTGCATTAAATGGCAAATAAGCGATTAAGAAACAAAAAATGACTGATTTTTTGTTGTACTCTGCGATAATAAAACACTAGATTTACGACTCCTGACGGCTCAAGTACCGCAATTTTTGTCACTATCTCAAATCAGCCCACATATAGGATTACTTATCATGATAAACCAACCAATCGACCCTTTTTTCAGACGTTTATTTATCGTCGTCGTTTTGGTTGTGGCGCTATTCCTTCTCTACCTGATGATACCAGTCATTGTGCCGTTTATATTTGCTTTTATGCTGGCCTACTTGTTCAATCCTTTGGTAAAGCGATTGTCAAAACATCTCAAACGTTGGATCGCAATTATTATTGTGTACTCTACCATCACTGTAGGGATGGCGCTGTTGCTCTGGTGGTTGGTACCGACATTGTGGCATCAGCTGCAAGCCGCTTGGGAGTATCTACCTAAGATATCTAGTTGGTATAATCAAGTGGTACGAGAGTGGTTCAACAGTAATACTCGTTTTCAATTGCCTGTCTTAGAGTCGAAGGATTTTTCTGAGACGCTGGTCGAGTATATGCAAACGAATTATAAGTTTGCTGATGCCAGTACCATGATGAGCCAAGTACTGACTTCAAGTATGAACTTTATTAACAGTGCAGGACTGATCGTGTTGGTGCCAATTTTAACGTTTTATTTTTTGTTCAATTGGGATCAGCGTTTACAGACGTGGAAGATGGCGATACCAGGAGCATACTGCAAACAAGTCATTGGCATCGCCAAAGAGTGCGATCAGGCTTTAATGGCGTTTATTAAAGGCCAGCTGTTGGTGATGGTGCTACTGGGTGCTATTTATGCAATACAGCTGCAGCTTATTGGTCTAGAGCTTGGACTTATCATCGGTATGGTAGCGGGTATTGCAAGCTTTGTACCTTACTTGGGTTTTGGCATTGGATTTGTGGCCGCTATCATCGCTTGCTTGTTTCAGTTTGGGTTGGATTGGACCTATTTGTTATTGGTTGTTGGGGCGTTTTTGGTCGGGCAAGCTGCAGAAGGTTATATTCTGCAGCCGCTACTATTAGGTGATAAAATTGGTTTATCACCATTATGGGTTATCTTTGCGGTATTAGCAGGCGCCAGTCTATTGGGTTTTGTGGGTATGTTAATTGCGCTACCAGTCTCTGCTGTCTTAAATGTATTGTTCCGCCACCTATATGCGTATTATCTTACGACAGATTTTTATAAAGGTCGTAAGCAATTGCTACTGTTTGAGAAGAAGTAAATATTTTATTATTGAATATAGTGAGCGGATAGCGTACAAATGGGAAGAAAAAAGCAAATGGTTGATCAGGCTTAGTAGGTAAAAGACTTGTCAGTCATTTTGCAAATATGTTATATATAGTCGCAGTGTTGATCGTATCAGCCGTTGCTATATTTTTTATCAAGATTAGCCTAATTAGGGCAATTCATCCATCATAAAAAAGCTATATATCCACTGCACATATTTTTATCAGGTAGTATGGATAGTACTGAATAGCAATTTATTCCTTTTTCTACTGCACTTTTATATTGCACTACGCAACACGAGTTGATGATCCATGGCAGAAGCACAGCTAAGTCTCAATCTGGACATTAAGCATGATGCAAGTCTTAGTGACTTTGCCGGTCCTGGTTGGATGTCTATTATTGATGCAGTGCGGCAATTACATGTCGGCCTGATTGGTCAGTTATACCTGTTTGGTAGCCCTGCGACGGGTAAGTCTCACTTGCTCTCCGCTATTTGTGAGTCATTTATTGAAATGGACAAATCAGCCATTTGCTTGTCGCTCAATGAATTGATCCATACCGACGTCCATGTATTATCTTCTTTAGAAAACTTTGATCTGATCGCTATCGATGATTTAGAAGTGCTTGAGCAAAGTAGTCAGTGGCAAGAAGCGCTGTTTCATCTAATCAATCGTAGCCGCGAAGGGCAGCGCCAGCTTTTATTTGCAGCCAATAAGCCGGCTGGCGACTTACCGTTTCAATTGAGAGATTTATTAACGCGCCTAGCACAAGCACCAGCTTTTAAGGTGCCTACTGGTCATGATTTAGCAGACCGTCAAGCACTGCTTCAGTCCATTTTGCGTCGGCGCGGCTGGCAGTTTGATGATCGAATTATTAATCATTTATTGACTGAAGGGCCACATCGTATCGGTGCAATGATGGAAGTGCTCAATTATATACAGCCAATGTTTTCTAACCTTGGCCGCAGTAATATATCAAAAGCGGTGATCAGTGACGCGCTGCGTACCATTGATGAGCAAACGCTTGCAGCAGAGCTGGCTGATATAGCCCAAGAGACGCAAGTAGACAATGTGACGACGGATCAAGACCAACATACGATGCCACTTGATTTTTAGTCGTAAAATTTTTAATTGTAAGACTTTTAGCAGCAAAAATACAAATAACAGTAAGAATACGAACTTTTTATCCAACCTGCTTTCACTATTAATGGAATAACCTATGAAATCGAATGCTTCTTTGCTAAAAAAATTGACTATTGGACTGTTGTTTGTGGGTGCGACCTCAGTCTCTGTGATGTCACAAGCCGCTGTGACGCTATTGGTTGATGACCATATCAAAGTGACTGCCATCAATGGACAAGAAGTTCAGCAAAGTCTATTTCAACCACTAACTAAAAAGTTTACCCTTGAGCCAGGTCAACACGCTATCACTGCTAAGTATGACCGCTTATATAACTTGCAGCGTGATGAGCATGATTACCTGCGTTCAGGTAACGTCAGCGTGACGGCGGAATTGGCAGATAACCAAACGTATCGTTTGACGATGCCGAACCAGCCAGAAGATTACGAAGCCGCTAAAGATTATGCTAAGCAGCCAACACTCGCTATTCAGCAGAACAATACAGTTATCGCAAGTCAACAGGGTATGGCTGGTAATCAAGGTGGACTGCTTTCAGGACTTGGTAAGGCGCTAGGTGGTGTGTTTGGTGGGGCGGGCGATGCAGAATTACAAAACCAACGTGCGATAGCAGCATTAGATCAACCAGCAGCAATGCCAAACAATACTAATGTTGGTACGACCAATATCAAGCAAACCACGAGTGTGAATACCTCTACCAATACCTTAGATTCATTTATGCAGATTTGGCTACAAGCAACACCTGCTGAGCGTGAAAAGATGCGTCAATGGATTCAACAGTAAATCAATCTGTTACAGATCGCTGAGCATAAAAAAGCACCCAGCTGGGTGCTTTTTTATGGTTCTAAGTTTTACTGTTATTTGGATTTATTTAAGCTAAGTGTGATCAGCTTAGTAAAGTATTAACCCAAAAAGGCATTGTACATCCATACCAGCTTTTCTTGCTCTTGTACGTATTCATCAACCAGATCAGCGGTACCCTGATCGTCGCTTTCTGCTGCTAATGACGATACTTGACGCTGCTCGGCAATGAGCGCTTGTAAACCAGTTACTACGCCTTTAACGCAAGATGTACCATCTTTGACGTTTTTGTCTTCGCTGATGCTCGTGTGTTGTGCAAAATCGCTGTAAGCGTGAAGTGGTGTACCACCCAGCGTTAAAATACGCTCAGCGATCTCATCAATCTGTAACTGTAGCGATGTGTATAATTCTTCAAACTTTGGATGCAAAGTAAAGAAGTGCTCACCTTTTACATTCCAATGATAGCCACGTACATTTAAGTAAAACACATGGTACGTTGATAGCAGATTGTTTAATTGAGCGATAACTTCGCTCATGTCAGCTTTTTCTAAACCGATCTGGTTAGTAGCGTTATTAGTATTACTCATAATATTGTCCTTATAGTGTGAGTGTTGTTATATAAAATTGAAGAAAGACGAGTAGTAGTTAATTAGCATAAAAATAAAAATATCTTAACTTTTATTAATATCTATATAAGCTCTAGCTCTTCCTTTGATGCTTATAATAATAGCAAACTATCATTAGTAAGTTAAAGATAATAAATTTACTTTTACAATTGGTTTTATAAAACTATAATTGAGTCTCTCTATCGCTTTTCTAAACGATAGAGAGAGCTGATAACCTTTATGCTGGCGGCTGCAAGTTTTCAGGATTTAAGCCTTTGACCGGAACCACTTCTTGTAGATGTTGACGTACCGTATCGATAGGGAATTTTTGCGCTTGCAAACGTTTCGGAAGAATTTGGCTACCTTGCTGGCCTTTCATCTCAAACATCATAAAGATATAGTCGTTAGTCTCGTCCCAGCTCTTGATAGCAGTCCACGGAATAACCGCTTGCTGGGTCGCACCTGCACGCATTTGCATACCGCGCATTTGCGAGTTTTTCATCATCTCAGGCTGGTTGCTTGGCATTGCCATGACCAGACCATGTTTTTGTACACCAAGCTTCATTTGACGCATTTCATCTGGCATCTCTTGATCAGCAATTTGTTTTTCAAACTCTCTTTTTACATACCATCTAAAGCCTAAAGTACGCGCCAATAGATAAATCACCACACCAACGAGCATCAACCAAAAAATGATGGTTGAGTAGCCTGTTACAAAGATCAGTCCTGCAATAGCGAGTACCACAACCACAGCCATAATGATCCATTCTTTGGTCTTAAAGCTTGACAGACCAAAAGAGGGGCTGGCACTGGCAAACAGTTCATATTGGGCTTGAAGGAATTCAGCTTCAGTTAGGTTTAAGGCGACAGGTTGGAGCGTGTAAGGATACAGGGCCATAAAGGTTTCTCAGATGCTTATGTTAAAAGTTTTGGGTTTACATCGCCAAAGCCAAGTCATGATGTACTACTTGGCTGTAGGTAAATAAAGGTATGCGCTTATCTTACCGAAAAGTACTCTTAAATGAAACATATAAGCGGATCTGTTCACTGATAGCGGCGATATTAATGGCTTTAATAAAGGTAGATGATCCTTATTAAAGTAAGTTGAACATATAGGATATGCATTTCGGGTAAGTATGACTGGCTATGAATAATGAAAGTAGTAGCCCAAAATCACGCTAAAAGCGCTCAAAAAAGCTCAAAGCATGGTCAAATCTGCTGGGTCTTGGTATGATAGCGGCACCCATATAGTTTGATAAAAAATATGGCAGCATGGCAAGGTAGTTATTGAGTTATGAAGCTTTGCAATAAGTATAAGCTGACCAATAATCATACTAATAATGTTTAAACTTCTTATTCACTTTTAGTGTTACAGGCAACGATTATGATTGATCCAAAACTCTTACGCGGCGATTTAAGCGATTTACAGCAACGACTGGCCACTCGTGGCTATACGCTTGATATGGAGTTTTGGCAGTCGATTGAATCCGAGCGTAAGTCTCTACAAGTCAAAACAGAAGAATTGCAATCGCGTCGTAACGCTGGGGCTAAGCAAGTCGGTGCTCTAAAAAAATCAGGCGAAGATGCCAGTGAGCTATTGGCTGAAATGCAAAGCGTTAGCGGTGAGATTAAAGCTGCTGAAGACGAGCTACGTACTCTGCAAGAGCGGCTGACTCAAGCAGCGCTGCAGATTCCAAATATTCCAGCGGCAGATGTACCAGTGGGTACGTCAGAAGACGATAACGTAGAAGTGCGTAAGTGGGGCACGCCGCGTACGTTTGATTTTGAAATTCAAGATCACACGCATATCGGTGAGACGCTTGGTATGCTCGACTTTGAGGCCGCAACCAAACTGACAGGCAGCCGTTTTAACGTGCTAAAAGGCCAATTGGCGCAGCTGCATCGTGCACTGATCCAGTTTATGCTCAACACCCATACCATAAAATACGGCTATCTTGAGACCTATGTGCCTTATATTGTCAATAGCGATAGTCTAAAAGGGACGGGTCAGTTGCCTAAGTTTGAAGAGGATTTGTTTAAGCTAAGCAATCACACGAATAACGATGAGATGGATTTTTATCTGATTCCAACAGCAGAAGTGCCAATGACCAACTTGGTACGCGGAGAGCGTTTGGATATCAAAGAGCTACCGCTAAAATTCACCGCCCATACGCCATGCTTCCGTAGTGAAGCGGGCTCGCATGGCCGTGATACCCGTGGTCTGATCCGCCAGCATCAGTTTGAAAAAGTCGAAATGGTCAATGTTGGCACCAGCGATCAGTCTGATGACTTGCTAGAGGCAATGACAGGGCAGGCCGAATATATCTTGCAGCAGCTTGAGTTGCCATACCGCACGGTACAGCTATGTACGGGCGATATGGGTTTTGCCGCACAAAAAACCTATGACATCGAAGTATGGCTACCAAGCCAAGATACCTACCGCGAAATCTCTAGCTGCTCTAACTGTGGCGATTTCCAAGCGCGCCGTATGGGTACGCGCGTCAAAGATGGCAAGCAAACTAGCTTAGCTCATACTTTGAACGGTTCAGGATTGGCGGTTGGTCGTACGCTACTAGCAGTGATGGAAAATCATCAAAACGCTGATGGTAGCATTACGATTCCAGAAGTATTGCGTCCATTTATGGGCGGTGCTGAGACTATTTCAGTTTAATAAATGGACTATAAGTAATGAGCTGCTTGTCACTTAGGTCACTTGTAGCTTGTTACTGATAGCTTAAATTAAAATCTATGACTGTCTATCGTTTAACAAAACTGATGTGAGTCATTGCTAAATAGAAACGGTATTGTCACCGCATTTTTGGCTAGGCTCATAGCAAATATGTTAATATTGCATTTTTATTTTATAGCCTATCCACTGAGGACGCACGCCGCGTTTTTGATGGATCATCCTCTGAGTAAACTCTCCTCTTATCTTTATACGACTCATTCGAATATTAGGACACTCTATGCCAGCTCCAATTAGCGAACGTAAACTAGCCAATGCCATCCGTGTACTGTCGTTTGACGCGGTTCAAAAAGCCAACTCTGGACATCCGGGTGCGCCAATGGGTATGGCTGATATTGCCGAAGTTTTGTGGCGCAAATTTTTGAAGCACAATCCAGCTGATCCTAATTGGCACAACCGTGACCGCTTTGTACTGTCAAACGGTCATGGCTCGATGCTTATTTATTCATTGCTACATTTATCAGGTTATGATGTCAGCGTTGATGACCTCAAAGGTTTCCGTCAGCTGCATTCAAAAACCCCAGGTCACCCTGAGTATGGCTATACCCCTGGTGTTGAGACGACGACTGGTCCTCTAGGCCAAGGTATTGCCAATGCTGTTGGTTTTGCGATTGCAGAGAAGACACTCGCAGCGCAGTTCAACCGCGACGGTCATAATATCGTTGATCATCATACCTATGCGTTCTTAGGCGATGGCTGCTTGATGGAAGGCATCAGTCATGAAGTGTGCTCGCTCGCTGGCACATTAGGTCTTGGCAAATTGGTATTCTTCTATGATGACAATGGCATCTCAATCGATGGTAATGTTGAAGGTTGGTTCACTGATGATACCGAAGCGCGCTTTGAGTCGTACGGCTGGCAAGTGATCAAAGTCGATGGTCATGATACTGATGCGATCACGCAGGCAACTGAGCAAGCAATTGCAGAAACTGCTAAGCCAAGCCTAATTATTTGCAAAACGACTATCGGTGCTGGTAGCCCAAACAAACAAGGCCTTGCGGCAAGTCATGGCGCGCCACTTGGTGATGACGAAATCGCCTTGACGCGTGATGCGCTGTCTTGGAAGCATGCCCCATTTGAATTAGATGACGAAATCTATGAAGCGTGGGATGCCAAAGCCAAAGGCGATGTGCAGCAAAAGAACTGGGATGCTGAATTTGAAGCGTACAAAAAAGCCTATCCAGAGCTTGCAGCAGAACTATCACGTCGTCTAAATGGTGAGTTGCCTGCTGACTTTGCTAGCCAAGCGAGAGCCTACATTCAGCAAACGCAAGAAGCGGGCGGTGATGTTGCTAGTCGTAAAGCCAGCCAAAACGCGATCAACAGCTTGCAGCCATTACTGCCAGAACTACTAGGCGGCTCAGCAGATTTAGCGGGCTCAAACCTCACGTTATTCAAAGGCGCTAAAGGCATCGAGAAAGACGCTGACGGCAACTATATCTATTATGGTGTGCGCGAGTTCGGTATGACCGCGATTGCCAATGGTATTGCATTGCATGGCGGCTTTATCCCTTACGTAGCGACGTTCCTGATGTTTATGGAATACGCACGTAACGCGGTACGCATGGGCGCACTGATGAAGCAGCGCGTCATCCACGTCTATACGCATGACTCTATCGGTCTGGGTGAAGACGGCCCAACGCATCAGCCAGTTGAGCAATTGACGAGCCTACGTACCACGCCAAACCTACGTACATGGCGTCCTTGTGATGCGACTGAATCTGCAAGCGCTTGGGTAGAAGCAATCAAATCAGAAAGCAACCCATCCGCATTGATCTTTAGCCGTCAAAGCTTGCCACATCAAGCACGTGATAGCGAGCAAGTCGCGAACATCACCAAAGGTGGTTATGTACTGGCAAAAGAACAAGGCGAGCTACAAGCCATCATTATCGCCACCGGTTCAGAAGTTGGCCTAGCGATGGAAGCGCACAAGACGCTTAGCGAAAATGGTGTTGGCGTCCGTGTGGTGTCTATGCCATGTGCTGAGATTTTCGTTGAGCAAGAGGCGAGCTATCGCGAAGCGGTATTGCCTGCCAATATCCGTGCTCGCGTCGCAGTGGAAGCCGCGCATGTGGACTACTGGTATAAGTTCGTTGGTCTAGATGGCAAAGTCATTGGTATGACCACTTACGGCGAATCTGCACCTGCCAGTGATTTGTATAAAGAGTTTGGTATTACAACTGACGCGGTGGTTGATGCGGTAAATAGTTTGGTGTAATTTTGAACTAAAAACCGTTTGTAAGACAGCACATATAAGATAGACTGAATGCGTTCAGTCTATCTTTTTTTTGGGTAAAATTATGAGTGTAGCTCTATATCTCGACTTAGCAAATTATGAAGGGAAAGATGTCTATCAAGAAGTCTTAGCTGCACATATTGAGGATATTAGACGCATACTAAAAGACTGCGAGGCTTTAAAAAATTATGATGCTAATTTAACTAAAGTAATATCTACAGACATAGAAGAGCCTATAAAGAATACAGAAGATGGTCTACTCAAATCAGTATTTACTAAATTAAGTATTAAGAATAATAAGCTAAACTTTACTTTCGTAAAAGAGCGTATAGAAGAATGTAACGAGGTTGACATCCATGAAAGGCTGACATCTAAACTATGGAGTCTTTTTGCTCTCAGCGTTTGTAATGATCATCTATTGTGGTTATTGAATCGAGGGGAATTAACAGTAGCTGAATATCGTTCTTTTTTTACAGAGATAGGGATGCAAGTGTCATCTATAGACCAACCTTACTATCATCCTTTTTACCATGAAATATATTATGTTGATGACGTAGTAAGAGTAGGTGAGCATGAGCAAATAATTATCAAAGAGCAGCTGTATCCGACTATTATGTTTGGTGCATTACAGTTTTCGAGGGGTGGAGTAATTATCTACAATCATCCATGCGTAGATAAAAGCTTGGCTGAAAAAAGTGATATGTATTTCACCAATCATAGAGATAACCGATTATGTCATGACTTATCTCATGGCTGGGGACATAATTCGCGCTGGCGAACAGACTTTGTTAGAAACTACGAGACAGAAAAAGAATGGAAATTCAACGTAGATGGAGAAGAAGATCTTTCAAGTGCTGAAAGCTATAAACAACATTATCAGCAATATAATGATGAAATACCAGTATCGGTACCAGCTGCGAAAGAGTTATTAGTTAATCGGTGTTTTATACATAAAAATAGTATTCCACAAGAAATACAATCAGACTTATTTCCTTATGATTGGCATATAGACATTGCTAAAGACAACTTTAATTATGTGCAATGGAAGAAGAAACATTTAGTAGACAGGTAGTCATCGGTAGCTAACTATTAAACGACATAAACTAAAATTCAATATTTTCTAAGATGATAAAATCATGACAAGTTGCACGACTTCTATTAACTCGCAAAAGCCATTCCTTACGTCTAATCAACCGACTGTTGAAACGGTAAACGTGCTCTTAACGTTAGATGATTTTTTCTCCGATAGGTCAGAACAGGCGAATCCTGATGAGTTAGATGGTTTGACCAGACATCAGGACTTTAAATATGAAAGAGAGCTTCGTAACTGTAATCTTGATTATTCGATAAACAGTCTTAAGCGAGTTGATGATTGGTTGCTAACGGTTAAAAATAGACTGCCTGAATTTACAGAACATCGAATCTTTTCTTTAGAATACCCGCTGCACAATAGCTCGACTATTGAGATATTGAGCTATTATTTAGGTGAAGTCATTGGGCGAGCTCGTAGAGAAGTCCCAGTTTGGTACTCTGATGCAAGCGATCATTGTATAGGAGATCAGGCCGCACTGGCTGAAAACATGTTTGTCGATTTTGATAGTGATATCCAAGATTTGTGTGATTTTTTCGTTCCTAAGCAAGTGATTTACCAAGCATTGATAATAGCTAGTGACGATGGGGCATTACAAGACCAAACAATTTGGCAAAGTGTGTTGGAGCTAGTTCCATCTACTATATTAAGCAATACTGATTTCAACCAGCCTTTGCCACCCGTATCCACTATGGAGTTGAAGTTTGACAGGGAGATTGAATTTGCTAATTTAGATCGAGCGGATTTAGCTTACTTACAAATGATGCCTCCAAAATGGATGAAAGACGACGTCTTGTATGAACAAATGAATCAATTGGCTAAGCTATATAAAACAGGCAAAGTAGTATGGGCTCATGTCGTCCAAGCAAATAAAATGCTATGGTCTTTTGATCAGACATATTCTTGTCCTGCTGAAGTCTTATACGATCCAACAGGGCGAACACCAGTTTCTTATCTAGCAGAAATTGCACATGAACTTTATACTTTTAAAAATACCATTCCTGATACGGATGATATAGAAATATCAAAGTATGCCGAGCACATAACTGACGAACATACTAGAATGCATGGTTTTGACATTCCTAATAGCATCACGCCTTTACCATTAAAGTCTACCAGTATATTCGTTTGGCGGTTACATTTACCCAATGGTATTTTACAAAGCTCATTCCCTATTTTAATCAGTGATGAAACAGCTGAGGTTACTGTACTTCCTGCCAAATTTTGGGACCCAGCTTATTACGATCAATGGATTCAAGACAGTTATTTTGAAGAAGATATGTATTATGGCGTACGAAAACTTTATGAGAGTGATAATCCTTGGAAAGGATATGAGAAGCACCTTCGGCCACAAGTGACTGAGCTTATTGATGACATTCCAAGCTTAGCTAATGAAGTCACCTTCAACAGCTATAAGCCTACTTCAACCGATATAGCCTTCGTTACAGCTTCAATTCAGCAGAATTTTGCAGAAGCAAAACAAGAAAGTACAAGCTTCATGAAAATTGTCATTGGTGTAATCATATTTATAAATATCTTATATGGGCTTAAATCTTTTGTTTAGTAGATGTCAACCTAATAAGCCATGCTTTGAGAAATCCACCATGTCCCTAAAATCTAGCTTTAAAGGTTTCCTCGGTGAAACCGTCATCAACGTCGCCATGTGGCTCAAGCTTGAAAAAGACATCTATCACCGTCTAAACAATGTCACTTTGCCATTAGCCAATGGTGGTAGTACGCAAATCGATCATGTTATCGTCTCCGTATACGGCATCTTTGTGATTGAAACCAAAAACTATAAAGGTTGGATATACGGTAGCGAGAAGCAAAAGCAGTGGACACAAGTTTTCCAAAATGGAAGTAAATTCAAATTCCAAAATCCATTGCGTCAGAACTACTTGCACATAAAGACGCTCGCTGATTTATTAGACTTGGAGCTGAGCTACTTTCATTCGATGATTGCTTTTATCGGTGAGTGCGAGCTAAAAACCCGTGATGAGCTACCCGAACACGTGTTAACAGGTGGTATGGTATCTTATGTGAAGAAGAAGCAAGATAAAATACTCACCGAAGACGAGGTCACATCTATCGTCGAGCAGATCGAGAGCAATAAATTTAGCAAGTCATGGCGCACCAATCGCCAACACAAAGCCTATCTAAAAGACAAGCATAGCAATGCTAGCAAGAATACTGATAACCCTACACCTGAGTCTATAATAAAAGAAACCGTTGATAGAACTATCCTAAAGAGTAGAGAAGTGCATCGATGGTCTGGTCAAACTGAGATTGAATCTAGCGAGTTACCGATCGATAGTTTGAATACTCAGCAGACCATCACACCGCCTACCAGTATGTCGCATGACATGGCCAATAAACTGTTTATGACGCCGTTTGAGATTGTAGAATCTGAGCCAAAAGTGAATAAACCTGAGATACTTAAAGCGACAGATCATGACGCTAATATCGATCAAGCGCCAATCTGCCCAAGATGCAACGGCGAGATGATTAAGAGAGTAGCAAAAAAAGGCCAGAATCAAAGTCAGACCTTTTTTGGTTGTATCCAATTTCCTAAATGCCGCGGCGTAGTAAATATTGATTAACTACTAGTCACATTACCCGTATATCTCTTCCAAGCGCAGACAAGCCACCAATCGACCATCCCATTCGCGCAGTTGTGGCTCGATTTCGCTGCACTGCGAGGTCGCATATGGACAGCGTTTATGTAGAGCGCACCCGCTTGGCGGATTAAGCGGGCTTGGTAGCTCACCTTGTAGCGTCAAATCTTTCTTTTGGCCATTTACTGTTGGTGCGGCCGCCAGTAATGCGATGGTATACGGATGTTTTGGCGCATTATAGATCGCTTCTTTGGGCCCGTGCTCGACCGCTTGACCCAAATACATCACCATCACATCATCAGCGACATGACGTACGACTGACAAGTTGTGTGAGATAAAGACGTAAGCGGTACGATACTCATCCTGCAAATCCATAAACAGATTTAAGACCTGCGCCTGAATCGATACGTCGAGCGCGGAGGTCGGCTCATCAGCGACGACAATTTTTGGATTGAGCATCATGGCACGGGCAAGGGCAATCCGCTGGCGCTGACCACCCGAAAACATATGTGGGAAACGCCCAGCATGTTCAGGACGTAGACCCACGTTTCTCATCATCTCATTGATTTTGTCACGCTTTTCTTCTTTCGACAGGTTGGTATGAATATTCAACGGCTCTGTCAATTGATAGGCGATAGTATGGCGCGGATTCAAGCTACCATAAGGGTTTTGGAAGACCATTTGAATTTCGGTACGTAAGTTTTTGAGCGCCTTTCTACTATAGCCAGTGGTGCCTTCATCGTTGATAAAAAGCTCGCCCTGCGTCGGCTGCTCAATGAGTGTCAGCTGGCGGGCAAGGGTAGATTTGCCGCAGCCAGATTCACCAACGACTGCCAATGTCTTGCCAGCCTCAAGCTCAAAAGAGATACCGTTCAGCGCTTTGACGTGCGCTTTTGGTTTGCCCAATCCTTGTGATACCGGATAGTGCTTATGTAGATTGTCTGCTTTTAAAACCACTTTATTACTCATACTTGTGACTCCAAAATAGCAGCGTGAGAGATAGGGGTGCGAGCAGTAGGATCGGCATAAATGCAGCGCACTTTGCCATTTGGTGTGTCCAAAATAGGCGGCGGCACGTCACAAGCAGGCTCTTTATATGGGCAGCGAGGAGATAATAAGCACCCGCTTGGGCGATCATATTGACTTGGTACGACCCCAGGCAAGCTATTTAATCGTTCTTGTCCGATAGCCAGCTCAGGAATGGCTTGTAAAAGGGCCTCTGTATAAGGGTGTGCAGGATGTTGGAAAACCTCTGGCACGGTACTGGTTTCAACCACTTGTCCAGCATACATGACCGCGACATCACGCGAGTTTTGTGCAACAAGGCCCAAATCATGGGTAATCAAAACCATCGCCATTTGTTTTTCGCGTTGCAATCGACCGAGCAAGTCCATAATCTGCGCTTGTACGGTGACATCAAGTGCGGTGGTCGGTTCATCGGCGATGAGCAGTTTTGGTTCACACGCAAGCGCCATCGCAATCATAACGCGCTGGCTCATACCGCCTGAGAGTTGATGTGGATACACTTTGAGTCGGTTTTTGGCGTCAGGCATTTCGACCAACTCTAACAGCTCTAATATGCGTGCCTGTACTGCCGAACCGCGCAAGCCTAAATGCTTGCGCAGTACTTCACCTAACTGCATCTCAACGGTAAAGCTTGGATTGAGGCAAGACATCGCGTTTTGAAAGATCATGGAGATGTCTTTGCCAATGATGCCGCGTTTTTCTTTGGCAGGCATACTGATCATATCTTTATTATCAAACATCACACGCTTTGCGCGGACGGTGGCAGACGGCGGCAGTAGCCCCATTAGCGCCATCATCGTGACTGACTTACCTGAGCCGGATTCACCAACGACAGCGATGACTTCACCTTGTGTGATTTTTAAAGACACATCATCGACAGCACGAAAGGCACGCTTTCCTTGACCAAAAGTGACCGACAGATTTTCGATGTCCAATAACAGCGGCGCGTCTGTTGTTGATGCACCATTCATAGAAGTATGAGCGGTAGGCGTTTTAATTAAAGTATCAGTCATCTTAGGTCACCTGCTTTAATTTGGGATCGAGCGCGTCACGCAGGCCATCACCCGTCAAGTTAATCGACAATGCAGCCAAGAAGATAGCGACACCTGGCCAAATAGCGAGCCAAACGTTACTTTGAATGTATTGACGAGCCGTACCGAGCATCGCGCCCCATTCAGCATCAGGTGGCTGTACCCCAAAGCCTAAGAAACCAATCGCACCCGCTTCTAAAATAGCAGAGGAAAAAATCATCGTTGCTTGTACGATGAGCGGTGCCATGCAGTTGGGTAGAATCGTGATAAATAATAAACGCAGCACACCAGCACCCATCACCTGCGAAGCGATAAAGTACTCACGTTGCAACTCCACCATCGCGGTGGCGCGAGTCAGACGAATAAAAGGCGGCGTACAGACCAGTGCAATCGTAATAATCGTATTGGTCATAGAGGGCCCTAAGATAGCGGCAATGATGATCGCTAGTAGTAAGCTTGGGTATGACATCAAAATATCATTGACCAGCATGACCGCTTTGCCCCAAACTTTGGGCCAAAAGGCAGCACTAAGTCCTAAAGAGATGCCGACCAACATCGCAAGGGTCGTCGCGCTCAGACCGATAAACAGAGAGTAACGCGCGCCATACATCACCCGAGACAAGGTATCTCGTCCAGCATCATCCGTGCCTAGCCAAAACATCGCATCACCACCACTTAAAAAGGCTGGCGGCAGCTGCTCTTGACCCGTAAACAACTCGTAAGGGTCATGGGGGGCAATTGCGGGCGCGAGTATGGCAACAATAACCATTAGCATGAGAATAATAAAACCCAACACCGCGCCCTTGTTTCGGCAAAAGGTCGATAAAAATAGCTGCCAAGACGATGGCGGTGTGGCAGCCATCAGATTGACATCAGAGGGGAGAACAGAAGGCTTCATGAGCAGTTCCTATAGTGGCTAGCGCAGTGACATTTTTTAGAATTTTGTTCCTAAAAAAGTACTAAGCATTGCTAAAACATCACTTCAGCGCCAATCATCACTATTTATCATATGAGTATTTATCAATGTGACATTGCAACATTAAGAGGTATGTCGAATACGCGGATTGATCAGACCATACAAAATATCAATAAATAAACTGACCAAAATCAAGGCAGTGGCGACCAACAAAATGCCGTTTTGCACAATGGGGTAATGACGAGTGAAAAAGCCATCGAGAAGCCAATTACCAACACCCGGCCAGCTAAAGATAGTCTCGGTAATAATCGCGCCTGCAAGCAAGGTTGCCATTTGTAAGCCAACCACAGTGACGACAGTGATTAGCGCGTTACGCATCACGTGTACCATGATCACGCGGCGTGGCGATAAACCCTTGGCGCGAGCCGTACGCACATAGTCTTCATCCAACACTTCCAACATCGCAGAGCGTGTCATCCGCGCGATCATCGCGAGTGGAATGGTCGATAAGGCAATCGATGGCAAGATAAAGTGTTTGACCACATTCCAAAAAGCGCCCGGTTCCCCTGAGGTGAGAGAGCCAAGCAACCATGAGCCGTACAAGGGATGGACATCCAAGAACTGTGCGACAGAGATCACACCAGCAACGGGTAAAAGGCCAAGATAGTGAGCGAATATACCTGTCAGAATAGGGCCTAGTAAGTAGATCGGCATCGAGTATCCTGCCAGCGCCCCTGACATCAGAGTATAGTCAATCCAAGTACCACGGCGTAGTGCGGCAAAGATACCCAAGCTCACACCAATCACACTAGCAATGACAATCGCACATAGCGCCAACTCTAACGTTGGAACGAAGTGCGCAAAAAAGTCTTGTAACACAGGAGAGCGAGTACGAAAGGATTGACCAAAGTCACCCGTCAATATACCCGTCAAGTAATCCCAGTACTGAACGATAAGGGGTTTGTCTAATCCCAGTCTTTCTAGGGCGCGAGCATGTAGCTCTGGATCCACCATACGCTCACCCATCATGATTTCGACTGCATCGCCTGGTACGAGACGGATTAGAGTAAAAGTCGATAGCGTGAGGCCAAGATAGACAGGAATAAGAATGGCGATACGGCGCAGAATATAAAGTAGCATAGGCTGCTCAATAGTTGTGATTCAATGAGTGGAGTAGTAGCAATGAATGAGGTCGTCCGTGACCATGCCCTTAAATCAAAAGTACTTAAATCAAAAGTACTCAGGTGAAAGGTGCTCAAATGAAAAGTATGTGGGTCAAAAAGCAATCAACTCATATAAATACGGCTGGAACAGAGGTTCTGAGCCAGCCGAATACAAATCAAATAATAGTGCATGTCGTACCGGACGTAATTAGCTAAGGTTATTCAACGTTCACGCCATCGAAGCGTACAGCACCAAGTGGACTGATTTTGAAATCCACAACGTTTGGTGCAGTGAATACGGTGACTACCGAATGCGCCATAGTCGTCCAAGGAAGCTGCTCTTTGAAGATCTGCTGAGCTTGTACATAGTCATCCACACGCTCATCTTGATTGGTGACCTGACGTCCTTTCATGACTAAATTATCAAAGTCTTTATTACACCAACGTGAGTAGTTATTACCACCGACCGCGTCACAAGACAGTAATGAGCCCAACCAGTTATCTGGATCACCATTATCACCCGTCCAACCTGCCAAGATCACATCAGGCTCGCCTTTTGCCGCGCGTTTTAGGTATTCGCCCCACTCATAAGTAACCAGTTTGGCATTGACGCCAATCTTCGCCCAATCTGCTTGGAGCATTTCAGCCATGAGTTTGGCATTAGGGTTATATGGACGTTGAACAGGCATGTACCATAAGTCGATGTTCATATTGTCCGCGCCAGCTTCTTTAATTAGCGCTTTTGCTTTTTCAACATCATAAGGTGCATCTTTTAAAGAGTCGTCATAACCCCACTGCGTAGGCGGCATTGGGTTGGTTGCCTTGAGACCTTCGCTTTGATAGACAGCATTGATGATCGCGTCTTTATTGATCGCCATATCCAATGCTTGACGTACTTTAAGATCACTTAGCTTCGGCTTTTCAACGTTGTAGCCCACATAACCGACGTTAAAACCTGGTTGATCAAGAACGGTGGCTTTACCAGATTTTTTGACCGATTCAATTTCGGCAGGTTTTGGATATGCCGATACATGACATTCACCCGCTTGAACTTTTTGCGCACGAACGGCTGAATCTTTAGTAATAACAAACACAAGGTTGTCGATGTAGATGTTGTCTTTGTCCCAATAGTCTGGGTTTTTGGTATAACGGATTTGCGCGTCTTTTTGATAGGACGTAAAGACGAAAGGCCCAGTACCAACAGGTTTGTTATTGATATCTGGCTCATTACCAGAGGCCATCAACTGATCTGCATATTCAGCAGAGTTGATATAAGCAAATGGCATCGCTAGGTTTTGTAAAAATGGGGCATTGACTTCGTTAAGCGTGACTTTGACAGTATAGTCGTCGACCTTTTCGATATTTGAGATGATATCAGGTAATCCCATGCCAACTGAATAGGGAAACTCTGCAGGGTAAGCTTTGTTAAATTCAAAGTCTGGGTTGGTGAGACGTTTTAATGTAAAAATCAGATCGTCTGCGTTGAAATCGCGACTTGGTGTGAAATAATCGGTTTTACCGAACTTGACGCCTTTACGTAGATTAAAGGTGTAAGTCTTACCATCTTCGCTAATATCCCAGCTTTCAGCGAGTCCTGGCTGAATTTCAGTCCCATCTCTTTTAAACTGTACCAAACCGTTATAGATAGGATAAGCACTCGCATCAAAATCGGTGCCGGCGGTGTACTGTGCGGGATCGAAACCAGCTGGGCTGCCTTCTGAACAATAAAGTAGGGTTTTAGCGGCTTTTGCATCTGAGCTGGCAGCAGACTCGTCAGTGGTTTTATTGTCGCCACTACAAGCACTCATACCCAAGATAAGCGTGGTCAACAGCGTCAGTTTAAAGAATGATTTTTGCATTATTACGTCCCATGTAATGATAGGTAGTTGCTTATAAAGTGCTATGCCTGTTTAAAGAATTAGCAAACTTTCAACTGCTTTTGGTATATTTATTTTGAAGATATATTCTTTACAAAAAGATACATATATAAAGTTGAGAAAGATTTAATTTATATAATGTAGAACATATCGTTATAAATAAGTCGTTTGAATATACTCTCATAAATAGCGATAATGCAAGAAATCTTTGAAATAATTTAATAAAAAAGACGATTTCTATTATTTTAGAGAGCTAATACACCCAAAAAAGGTAACTTTTACGAATTTTGACAGTAAAATTCATAATAAAAAGTTATTAATATACATATATATTAATAAATTAGTTACTTTTCGGATACAAATATTTTTATTGTTGTGATGATAGACAAACGTATAAATGACAATGATTTGTAAAAATCAGTGAATTATTGAGCAGCTGCTGACTATTTGGTGCGGTAGCTATTAGATGCTGTGGTTATTAAGTGCTGCTATGATTTGTTTTTATTAAATCAGCCAGTTTTTCCCCAATATCATAGGACAAGCTAAGACTGTCATATGGGGTACATTATTTAAGATTAATGCTACCTAGTTTTGCGTCAAACGTCCTTATATCGTACAGATTTCTGAGCGTACGATAAAGCGTTTGCCTTCAGGGATTTCTAACGAAAAACTCGCACCGCGACCATTGACGACATCAATGGTCAAATCGGTATGCTGCCATAGATTGTATTGTGCGCGTCCCATATAAAATGGACAGCCAACAAGCTCACCAACCAGCACATCCTGACCGCCTACCTTAAACTCTCCTAATGGATAGCACATCGGCGAGCTACCATCACAGCAGCCACCTGACTGATGAAACATCAGCTTTCCATGCTTGGACTTTAGTAGCTCAATCAACGCCTTACACGACTCTGTTGCTGCCAGTTTCATATCGTACTCCTTCTTATGGCCCATCCATGGTTTATATAATTGCTCTCTAGTATCAGTATGCCACAGTCAAATCAAAAAGGTCGCATCATCTTCAGACACATCACAACTGGCATATGACTAAAAAGATACGACCTTCGGCTGATAATTGACAGTTGGAATAACTATGTAATAAGAAGCTTATAACACTGTCATTTTGCTATCCGTTATTGATTATAGTCGATGACGATACGACCTTCGATTTTGCCATTACGCATCCGCTCAAAAATATCATTGATGTTCTCAAGCGGCTCAGCTTTGACGGTCGCTTTGACTTTGCCAGCCGCTGCCATATCTAACGACTCTTGTAAGTCAAGACGTGTGCCAACGATAGAGCCGCGTATAGTGATACCATTGAGTACAGTATCAAAGATTGACACCGGGAAGTCGCCAGTGGGGAGCCCGTTACATACTAAAGTACCACCGCGACGTAACATGCTTAAGGCTTGATCAAAAGCTTTTGATGATACTGCAGTGACTAACACGCCATGAGCGCCACCGATTTTTTCTTGTAGCAACTCGCCTGGGTCTGTATTTTTGGCATTTACCGTCACTGTTGCCCCCAGCTTTTTGGCGAATTCAAGTTTTTCGTCATCAATATCAACAGCAGCAACATTGAGCCCCATGGCAATGGCATATTGTACAGCCATGTGACCAAGGCCGCCGATACCTGAAATAACAACCCAGTCGCCTGGCTTGGTGTCGGTCATTTTAAGTCCTTTATATACCGTGACGCCCGCACATAAAACAGGGGCAATCTCGATAGAGTCGACGCCTTCAGGGATGATACCGACATAGTCGGCATCTGCAAGGACGTATTCTGCAAAGCTACCGTTCACTGAGTAACCAGAGTTTTCTTGCTTTTTACATAAGGTTTCCCAGCCACCCAGACAATGCGTACAGTGACCACAAGCAGAATAGAGCCAGGGCACACCGACTCGGTCGCCTTCTTTGACGTGATGGACGTTGTCACCGACCGCCGTGATTACGCCAACACCTTCATGGCCTGGGATGAATGGCGGGTTTGGCTTAACAGGCCAGTCCCCCTCAACCGCATGTAAATCAGTATGACAGACGCCTGAGGCCTCCATTTTTACTAAAATCTGACCGGCACCTACGGTTGGGATGTCGACTTCTTCGATTTTTAAGTCTTGACCGAACTCATGTAATACAGCGGCTTTCATTTTGTTAGTCATGATAAGTTCTCTTTTATGGGTGATTGATAGATGTCGATATAAAAAGTTGTTGCGATGTTGCATTCAAAATATGCAAACACCTTATTTTGAACGCAAGACTGCTACAAATTTTTCCTGCTGTGCGCCTAAGCGCATTAGAGGATATAAAAATTCGTTTCAGTTTTTTTATTTAGATCGTTGTAGCGAGCGGGCTATGTAACACTTGTGATAACCCGCTCCATGATTAGAAATGATGGTTTAGAAGAAGCCCATTTTTTTAGGGCTGTACGACACCAGCATGTTTTTGGTTTGCTGATAATGGTCGAGCATCATTAAGTGGTTTTCGCGTCCAATACCGGATTGCTTATAACCGCCGAATGCAGAATGCGCAGGGTAGATGTGATAGCAGTTGGTCCATACGCGTCCAGCTTGAATACCACGTCCGAAGCGGTAAGCTTTGTGTACGCTACGTGTCCATACGCCCGCGCCTAAACCATACAAGGTGTCATTGGCAATCTGCATGGCTTCGTCATCGTCTTTAAAAGTAGTCACGGCAAGGACAGGTCCAAAGATCTCTTCTTGGAACACGCGCATATCGTTGGTGCCTTCAAAGATCGTTGGTTTGACGTAGTAACCGTCGGTCAAATCGCCATCGTGCTTAGCCTGTTCGCCGCCGACGAGCACTTTTGCGCCTTCTTTTTTACCGATATCAAGATAAGATAGGATTTTCTCTAATTGATCTGAGCTGGCTTGCGCGCCAATCATGGTGTCGGTATCTAATGGGTTACCCATCTTGATGGCTTCAACGCGGGCGATACAGCGTTTGATGAATTCATCATAGATGCTCTCATGAACGAGTGCCCGCGATGGACAGGTGCAGATTTCACCTTGGTTCAGTGCAAACATCACTAGACCTTCGACAGCTTTGTCCAAGAAGTCATCGTCCTCATCCATAACATCGGCAAAGAAGATGTTAGGGCTTTTGCCACCAAGCTCTAACGTCACTGGAATGATGTTTTCGCTCGCGTACTGCATAATGAGGCGGCCAGTGGTAGTCTCACCTGTAAAGGCAACTTTATTGATACGAGGGTTTGAGGCAAGTGGTTTACCCGCTTCGACACCAAAGCCATTGACGACGTTTAGCACGCCTTTTGGCAAGATATCAGCGATGCCGATGGTCTCTAACATGAACAGAATAGAAACTGGCGTTTGTTCGGCTGGCTTTAGAACGACACAGTTACCAGCAGCAAGGGCAGGTGCTAGCTTCCATACGGCCATTAGGATAGGAAAGTTCCAAGGAATGATTTGACCGACGACACCAAGTGGCTCATGAAAATGATAAGCCACAGTGTCTTCGTCAATCTGACTGATACCGCCTTCTTGTGCGCGAATGGCGCTGGCAAAATAACGGAAGTGATCAATGGCTAGAGGGATGTCGGCTGCGAGTGTCTCACGAACAGGTTTGCCGTTTTCGTAACATTCGGCAATCGCAATCGCTTCTAGGTTGGCTTCCATGCTGTCAGCTATTTTGAGTAACAAGTTGGCACGTTCAGTAACACTGGTTTTGCCCCATGCGTCTTTGGCAGCATGCGCCGCGTCTAGGGCTTTTTCGATATCGGCTTCTTTTGAGCGGGCGACTTGGCAAATAGTTTTACCATCGATGGGGCTTGTGTTATCAAAATACTCTCCATCGACAGGAGCGGTCCACTCACCATTAATAAAGTTATCGTATTTTTCGCGGAATTGGACCGGACTGTTTTCAGTGTTGGGATAAGCGTATAACATTAACCACTCCTTGTTGTGTATGTTGGTTATTTAAAATATGACTATTTAGAGATAGCCATTTTAGAGATAGCCATTGAAAAATAAACCCTTGGTATTCCTAACCAATTTATTATTCTATCGTACTGAACTTTTGTACAGGACGATAATGACTTTTTCTAATGATATAATTTGTATCACAAAACTTTCGGTTATACGATATAGGGCGGTTAAAGTGGTTCGCAAAGCGGATGCAGCTGTTATAATTGTGAGCATCTACTTTGGCTTGCTGTGGTCAATTAATTAACCAGAGCGGCTTTCTTTTTTATACTATTTCTTTTCATAATATTGGTTGGTTTGGGTCTATGCGTCAATCTTCTGCTCTTGATATTCTAAAAACAGGTCAAAACGTCTTTTTGACTGGCTCAGCAGGTTCAGGTAAGACGTATACCCTCAATCAATACATCGATTATCTGCGCGCTCGCCGTGTACCGGTTGCAGTCACAGCCAGTACCGGTATCGCTGCTACCCACATGAACGGCACGACGATTCATAGTTGGTCGGGTATTGGTATCAAAGATGAGCTGAGCGACCGAGATTTGACCAATTTATCTCGTAAGCAGTTTTTGGCAGACAGATTAAAAGACACGGCAGTACTGGTCATCGATGAGATATCGATGCTACATGCCAAGCAGCTCAACTTAGTCAATCAAGTACTCAAGCATGTCCGCAAAAACGACAAAGCCTTTGGCGGCATCCAAGTCGTCGTCGCAGGAGATTTTTTTCAGTTGCCACCGATTGGTAGTAAAGGCGAGAGCAATCGTGAAAAGTTCGCCTTTATGTCTGAGGCGTGGCTCGATGCCAAATTTCATATTTGCTATCTGTCAGAGCAGCATCGACAGGTTAGCGAAGCGGCAAATGGCGGTTTAGACTTAGATGATATTCTCAACCAAATCCGTCGTCAGGAAGTGACCTTTGAGGCGATTGCCGCTTTAGAGAATACTTACGATCAAAGCGTCGATATCAAGCGTACTCGCCTGTACACGCACAATCTCAATGTCAATAAGATTAATGACAAGGAGCTGGCACTGTTAGACGGTGAGATGATGCGTTTTGAAGCCACAACCACGGGCGATAGTAAGCTGGTTGAAACCTTAAAAAAGACCGTACGTACTCAAGACGAGTTGGTTCTCAAGGTGGGCGCCAAGGTCATGTTTATCAAAAACAATGCCGAGCTTGGGGTGTCCAACGGGACGATGGGTGAGCTGATTGGTTTTGCTGCGGTCAAAATAGAGGATAAGGAAAGTAGTGACGCGTTAATCGAAGACGATAGCAGCGATGACATTGATGAGGAAGCTGCTGGCGAAAAAACGGCAAAAGCTAAGAAGTCCGCTGCTAAAAAAGACAAAGAAAAGCCAAAGTCGAAGAAACCAACGACCCAGAAAATGCCTGTCGTGCGGCTTAATTCAGGACGAGAAGTCATCGCTGAGCCTGAGGAGTGGATCATCGAAGATGAGACGGGTGAGGTGCTAGCAAGTTACTTACAAGTACCGCTGTGTCTGGCATGGGCGATCACCATTCACAAGTCGCAAGGCATGACCCTCGATGCCGCTGAGATTGATTTATCGCGTACCTTTGAGTTGGGACAAGGTTATGTGGCCTTATCACGTCTCAAATCGCTGGCAGGATTGCAGCTACTGGGTATGAATGATATGAGCTTGCAACTTGATCCACTGGCACGCGGCGCAGACAAGCGGTTTTTGGTCCTGTCTGAAGAGGCTGATGCCAACTATGCGATGCTGGATGAAGAAAGTATGCAGCAGGCGCATGAGAAGTTTGTTTTAAAGTCAGGTGGTACGCTCAGTCAATCCGTGATTGACGCCTATGCCGCGCTGCAAAAAAAGCGCCGCGAACAGCAACAAGCGCAAATCGATAAAAAACAGAAATTAGGCAATCAAGTCTCTGACAAATCAGAGAGCACTTTGCTTGCAACCAGAGTGCTATTAGAAGAGAGCTTGACTATTGCGGAAATCTCGCAAGCGCGTCAACTATCGCAGTCCACCATCATGCGCCACATCGGCGAGCTAAAATCACAAGATCCAAGCCTTGCCTGCGATCATCTGCGTCCAGAGGATGAGGTCATGACAGCGGTTGGCAACGCTTATGTCGCCATCAAAGTTGCCAATAACCCAAACGATTTTAATGATGATGGCAGTATCAAACTGCGTCCGATATTCGATCATCTCAAGCAAAGCATTGACTACAACACCATTCGTTTGGCATTGATTTTTATCACGCCATAGTTTGTTATGACAAGATAGTTTGTTATGACAAGATAGATTTTACGACACTGTCGGTTTTTTGAACAAAAAATATTGAACCAACTGTTAGAGCACGTCTAAAGCGACAACGCCCATTCTTTATATCCCTTTATAGCGATATCTTTTATGCCTGATTTTTCTAGCGCCACTTATCAATTGACCTCTGACCCAATAGCGGCGACCTATCGTACCACTGGTGAGCACTCACAGCCATTGAGAGTGGCTATTAATGGTTTTGGTCGTATCGGGCGCAATGTACTGCGTGCCTTGCTAGAGCGCTTTGAAGTATTAGGACGTGCAATCCATGTCGTCGCGATTAATGACTTGGCACCAGCAGATATTTTGTTGCATTTATTAAAATTTGATAGCACGCATGGTCGCTTAAGCCGCTTGGGGGTCAGTGCTGATATTATCGAGAGCGGGGCCGATAATGAGCATAAAACTCAGCTCTGTCTCACCAAAAACACTTTGACTTATTGTATCAATATGCTTTCAGAACCCAATCCACAAAACCTACCTTGGCAGTCGCTAGGGGTCGATGTGGTACTAGAGTGCACCGGTCACTTTCGCTCGTATGAGCAAGCGATGCTGCACATCCATGCAGGCGCACAGCAGGTGATCATCGGTGCAGCGCCATTCGATAATGTGGATGCTTGTATCGTTATGGGGGTCAATACAGATGCGCTCATGCTTGATTTACCGATTATCTCCAGCGTTTCTTGTACCACGCAGGCATTGGTGCCGCTGATTGACACATTGGATAAAGCGTTCGGCGTCAAGTCCGCTATGATGACAGAGATTCATGCGGTTACCGCCGATCAGACGGTGCTCGATCAAGCGCATCGAGATCCCAGACGGGCGCGTGCTTCTGGCTACAATATTATCCCAACGACCTCGAGTAGTATTGCTGCGACGGAGCGGGTATTGCCAGCGATGGCGGGCAAAATAAATGGACATTCAATACGGGTGCCCACCATCGATGTGGCAGCGATTGATGTGACCTTTGTATTTGATACGCCAGAGGTCAGCGTTGATATTATCCGTGACGTCCTTCAATCTGCCAGTCAGACGCATTTACGTGACATCATGGCTTATACGGATGAGCCATTGGTCTCTAGTGATTTTATTCATCAAACTGAATCGCTTATCATAGATGGTCAGCAGCTCATGCAGGTAGGCGAGCAGTACAAGGTTTTTGCGTGGTACGATAATGAATGGGGTTATGCCAACAGACTGCTCGATATGTGCCTGCATCTGGCCTCAAGCAAGCGATAAACCAGTGGTTCAAAGGTATTTGCAAATTAATTGAATTTTTTTAGATTAGGGGCTTGCATTATAAAAGTATATCTATATAATGATGCACCAATGGAGACGTGGCAGAGCGGTTGAATGCACCGGTCTTGAAAACCGGCAAGGGTTCATAGCCCTTCGAGAGTTCGAATCTCTCCGTCTCCGCCAAATGCTAAAAAGCCCCAATCAGTGATGATTGGGGCTTTTTTTATGGTATATTTTATAAATACTGGACGACAGGCTCTATAAATGTAATTTGCGAATTTATTTTGCACTAATTTGTAGTTCATTCTGCACTAAGTTTTTATAAATTATTCTGCACTAGGTGTTCCATTCAAAAAAAATAGTGCGATGACATAAATGCCTCGCACCACTACTATATAGTTAATAACTATAGCTCATGCCTGATACTCTTTAAATAATTCTCAAAAAGCAGCAAACCCAACGGCGCTAATTTATCCTGCCAAAGTGATTTGATAGTATCGTTATTATCTATCTTTACACTAGCTTGATCAACAACCACACCCGTGTCCCACCCATCATCTAACTGGTATAAAGAGCCACCTGTCACAACTTCACCTGCATTAAAGGCATCGGCGATAGCATTTTTCCCTTTATAAGCTGGCAAGAGACTTGGATGATAGCCTACAGCACCAAGTCTAGCCTTAGCTCGAGCATCAGCATCCACAAAGCAGTAAGCATGTGCCATCAATATCACGTCGATGCCATCTGGTACTGCGTTTGTCATCAACGTTTTACTATGAGTAGTCACGGGGATAGCTAACCTATCAGCCAGTATCGCCGTTCTATCATCAATACACGGTACTGATACTAATATGACCTCAATACTATCTATATCAGTGCAACGCTTAAGCAGTTGCTCAGCTAACCATTTTTGACCGACTATCATCACTTTAATCATAGTCAGCCCCTAAATAACGAAATCCTTGTACGGCGCGAAAGTGGCCGCCGTATTTACCACCAGCAGTGAGCGCGCGGGAAGCTCTACCACCATGTAGCTGCCCGCTAATCTGCGTCCATTTCGGATTGCGTCTTAGAGCAGTCGCCAAGTTTGGATGGCTAGTGTGAAATATAGTACGCAATGGCTTGTTATAACGATTTTCAGCATTTAACCAGTGTTCACATACCTGATTAAGAAAACGCATACCGATGCCTGCACCTTGCCACTCAGGCATTACTACCAGTCGACATGCTCGTGCTTCGATGAGACCAGGGCGCGTTGAGACTGCAAGATGAGCGACTAGCTCTCCATCGACTACAGCCACATAGTTGGTAGCAGCAATCATAAGTGGCATTTTTAGATAGTGATGCGGCTCAAACAAGTGCCAAAACTGCCAGTTGGTTTGATAGATTTCGAATGTAATAGGTGGGCGTTGCCAAAGACGCCCCCGTGTAAATTCACCTTTGGAGGTGTCATACACCCAATCTGGCTGTAGCCAATCAAGCACATCATAATGGCAGGTTAAAAGTACCGCCTGCTTACCTTTTGTACGACGCCAAGACTTTGCAAAGGCATTAGCCCCGATACAAGCAATCTGACGATCAACGACACTACTAAATTCATCTATGATTAGTCGTTCAGGCTCATCGGCTAAAGCACGAGCAAGATTGGCACGGAATTGCTCACCATTACTCAGCACATGATATGGTCGTAGCCATGCGGGTACTGTACCTAGACCGACTGCTGAAAGACACGCGGTGGCATCATCAATACTGCCATCGACGGCTATCTGATCAATGATGGGTTTTGTCTTATCCCATTTGGGGCTATGGATAGGAGTACCGCGCCATAGCTTCTTACCGATACTCGTTTTACCAGTGCCTGAGCCACCGACAATGACGCCAATCTGCCAATCATTGTCTTCAATGGGTAGGTCGGCAGTGATATGGACGTTTGCGCCTTGCTCAACATTGAACAGGCTTTTAATACGAGCGGCTCGATAGCTATCGTGATCAGTACACTGATGATGGATATCAATCTTCATACGACCACCACCTTAAGGCTATAGCCTTGCGTGTTAAGTTGATCGTACACATATTTTTGATGAGATTCATCATCACAATTTACGATGACACCAAACTTAGGCTTATATTTAAAGCCATTTTTAGCAGGTGCTTTTGGGTCGACCTTTTGAGTCTTTTTGCGTGTGGCCACGAGATATTCCTTGTTTAGTTTGAGACTCGTGGTCTTCTGTTTTGCTGAAATTAGCGGCGTTCTCGACGCTCAAGAGATTAATAGTTTTACAACGGCTACATTTGATAGATAGTTTGTCAAAATTGCCGATTTTGAGTAGTTTTTTGCCACACTCTTGGCATGAAATAAACTGCATAATTTTTCCTGTGCTTAGCGTTAGAATCGCGTTAGATTCTGTGTTAAACTCCGCTCGCTGTGTACACGGCGGCGGAGCCTCGGCTTTGCGACAGGTACTGTCTGTCAAAGAGTGGTAATATAATGCTCCAACATTTTATTACCGCTCCGTTTTCTTTATTCAATCCGTTCCCAGCAATCAAGTGTCTTAGATGGTTGCATGTTATTGTGAGCCTGACCACCACCAGTATTACTTGTAACGACATTAGCTTCCATACCGCTCGTATTCTGTGTACCAGCACGTATATTGCCGTCGATATTGCCCGAATGAATATCAGCGGTATGACCATGACTTGGCATTTCTTCTACAGTCAAAATATGCTCATGCTCGCCGTACTCTTTACCATGTGTCCTAAAATCTATATGATCCTCAGGATCATCTGAAAAACCAACCGCCACACGGCCCTGTAGTGCTCGCTCCCATGTGCCATAGCCTTTATATATAGCAACCTGATCGGCAGTCTCAAAGTGCTCTGTCGTCCAAAACAGCTCCCCTACTTGTGTGTCCTCGTATGTGCGTAACTCAAGATCTTCTAAACGCCTACGATCCGCCTTAATCATTTCTTTATACTCATTAATAGCATCTTGGAGCACTTTCTTTTCGCCAAAATTCTGTACTAGCGCTTTAAGTAACTGACCGTTATCTGATTTATCAAGCGTCAACCCCAAACCCTCAATGACTCCTGCGACCTCCTCCTGAAGCGCATTAGACCATTCAGGTGTGAAATAAGTCGCGTCCTGATTGGGCAGATCGCTATTATCACTGAAGCCCGTTTTACCCTCGCCGTTGGCGTCAGCGCGGGCGGTAGCCGAATCTATACGATGCATAGTGTGTCCTTATTTTATATCAAGCCGGAGCGATGCCGGTAGGTAGTTTTTAGATAAGCAGTCCATATCAGCTTTGATAGGTTTGGCAAGGGTGAGCGTCACGCGAAAGCGCAATCGCGCCGTATTAAGCGGATCGACACACGACCCTAAACATTGCATAGGCACGTAAGTTTGCACTGCAAGCACGGTCTGATTGTAGCGAGCAAACAGCTTGTAGAGACCCGCTAAATTAAGCAGTACGTGCCCTTCACGTTTGACACGCTCAATCTCGGCGCGTCGATCATCGATTGTATTGCCGACATCACTTTGACCACACAATAATGGCAATCCGTACTCACGCTCAAACTCATCAATCAGCTCATCTGGTATGCCATTTAATACCGCAAAAATACGCGCAGCTGACACCTTGACCAACTCTAACGCTTTGCTATGTGCTACTATATCTTTATATATAACTGTCTTATGGCTATGGTCATATGCCCCATATGGTAGGTGTTGCATGAGCGCATCTGCTATTTTGTTTGTCTCACTCATGAGGTCACCATGACATTGGCAGGGCGTATCCAGCCTACTTGCTCCATACTGACGGTGGGGTTGACATTGACATTTGGCGTTAACTGCACATCAATCATGCCTTCTACAGCCATAATAAGACTATACAGCACCGCTGCTTTGTAGCTCTCAGCGGGTATCATTGCTTTTAGATAGTCATTGATGATTGCGCTAATCTCACCCGTATTAACATTAACGCCTGTGATTTTGGCGGTCACATCAAACGCAATAATGGTAGGTTTAAATGTACGGACGTCTTCCCAAAATGCGGTAGTGTCTTTTAAAACTTGCTCAGATTGAGCCAGTAAGCTGTCGCTTGGTAAAGTTGCCCCATCCGCACCTTGTGCGGTGATGGCGACATCAACGCTACCAGCGCCGCGACGTAAGGGATAAACGTAAGCATTAGCGACACCAGACACACCCAATACTGCCTGACGTAAGTCTTCAGTGCGTGACAAACTTTTACCCAGCTTTTTCTTGTTCCAGAGCCTTGAGCGCCATCGCTCAAGGCTTTCTCCGTCTGATCCACCGCTGATTATATCTACACCTGCTATACTTTGTAGTCCCGCGACTGGTGATACCCATCTCAACGTGCCAGTGACATTAAAGGCCGCGCCGTTATTGCTTGCTTGCACTGGTACAGCCACCTGTTTTTTAGCAGACAAAGTGGCATTTGTAGTGGTCTGCCAATAGCGCCCAAAACCATCTGTCAATTTGCTACCAACGGGCAAGATGATCCCATCAGTGTTACCTGAAGCCCATACCTGACCCGTTGCTGTCGAGCCACCAAGACGGGGCAAATCCAGCTCATCGGCGTGTATATAGAGGTAAGGCTCATCTGCCGTCTGAATAAAAAGCTGTTTTAAAATATACTCTTGATGACTGTATAAGCCCTCAGCAACTGCCGCTGTGGCTGATGCGCGCACGTCTGCATCGGAATCACGCTGGGGCAGTATGCCAGTTTGATTGACATACTCTTGCATGATGACGGCTTTGATATTGCTATATTTAGGGGTTTGATACATTATCCAGCTACCTGTACGTTAATAGATGTATTAGTGGCACTACCGTCCGCTTGTACCAATTCAGCTTTTATTAATAAATGGCCTGACTCAACATTGCCCGCAGTCACAATAATATTGTTTAGATAGTAAGGCGCTCGTAATGGTTCTAACGCTTGTTTTGCCCATGCTAGTGCTTGCCTACGCATACGTGGTATATCTTTGCTACGCCTAAGCTTGTGCAATTCACTACCTAGCGTACTATCACCAAAATACGACCCTTTTGGCGTTAATAAGCGCAAATAGGCCGCTTCTGCTAGTGCTTGAGTACCTGTAAATGGTGGCGCGTTAATACCATCCAGTGTGTAGTCATTAGTGATTTGGTCAAATCGCATCAGCAGCTCCCATTAGTACAGTTGGCGGTGATGTGCCTTCAGCTGTATGACCGTGTATATTGTATGCCCCGCGCATGATTTGCATAGAGCCAGCTTTGTCTGATACATCGCCTGTGGCTTTGATATCGCCATCAACTTCTAGGCTGACATTACTTTTTATTTTGTCTTTAAGCAGTCTTAGTTCCACGCCGTGCTGGTTATAGACTACTGTTTCGCCATCATTCAGCTCAATCGCCACAGCATCATTGCCAGCAACAATCACAAAATTACGCGCGCGACCTTGCATTGGTAGCATGACCACCTCAGCATCTTCAGGTAGCCAACTGGCAAACCCTACCTGCTGATACAGCGGTACATCATCGACCAGTTCACCGCTCAAGCCAAGCACCTGCAACGCTTTATTACCAGTACGCTTGATCGTACCAATAATTGCCTGACGGACGATTGGTGCTTGTTTAAATGGGTTCATGCCTTACTCACTTTTTAATCAGATCAGCGTACTTGACTGGTTGCATCCAGTCATCCGTGCGTTTGAGCCGCAGCTCAGTAGTTTTGCCATTGGCGCGTGACAACTGTAATGTACGCCCATAAATTACCCAGTCGCCAACAGCGCGCGTCAGAACATTACTATCAAAGCTTACTTCCCACCCTGTTTGCCACGGCTGACCGTTGTGCGTCCAACCTGATACTGGTAGCGTTAAGTCCGTCGCATCCAGCCAAGCATCAGCCATTGCTTTAGCAGCGAATTTCTCCGCTTCGGCTTGTGTGTCTGAGCGACTATCGTTAATGATGCGGTGGCGTTTGAGCGCCATGCGGTCACTTGTCACTTTTGCTTTAAAGTTTTTGCCCTTGTCATTTTGACCTACGATCTCAATTGTGCTGAATGCGTTTGAGATGTCATATTGATAGTCAGCATCGAGTACGTTGTTTTGCTCGTATCTATCGTCGTTGTACAGATAAAATTTAGGCTTAACGGCTGGCTGTGGCACATCAAATGGATTGCCGATCATCAACTGACCATCAGCTGATAGCCAAACATACTGACCACTTGCTTGTGCCGCCGCTGTTAGCACGTCCCATACAGACTCGCCAATATCCACACCTGTTTTACCTTTGAGCCAGTCCTGTTGCACCTTGCCAATAGTGATAGGCAAATTTGCCAAATCACCGCCTGTCACATAGCGTTTTATTAGCTCTGACAGACTAAGATTAGCAGCGGCATCGATGGGTGCGTGACAATCAATCAGCTGTCCTGCTAGGTCACGCCCTGATAGATTTGTGCTAAGTCCATTACGACCAATACGCTGACCAATTCGGTCTAAGATGCCTGTTAATACCGTTTCACCGTTACAGCTCACCGTGCAGTTAGACCCACCTTTGACATAGTCAGGTAGTACGTCTTGCTCAGCATCAAACCAACTAAAACTAAACGCATCAGCAGGCACACCAATATCACTATCGACACTTAGATCGTCCCATGTCGAACACACCACGCCGTCGATATGTAGTGCCATTTTTTCTGTGTCGTTATCGGGCATAGCATGACACCTGTATGCCTGCGTCAATGACAGATGCATCAACCAGTCCACGATTGAGCCGCGACAGCTCATCCGCGCGCGTATGGTCAGCGTATAGTAGATGAGCCAATAGACGCCAAGTACACGGCACTGTGACTGTGTGCTTAGTTAGTGGCGGACGACTATTAATCGTAGCGTCAGTCAATGCTTGCAGTTGGGCGGCTGCTTTTTTTAAGTCACGAATGATAGGTGTAATATCTTTATTAACGACAGGCAACGATTGGTCATTTTGTGTACTATCATCAGCGCGCACCTGATCGATTGCCTCTTGTATCTGTTGGCGCGCCTCATCATTGATTGCAATCAAATCACTTGGCGTTAGGGTAGGGTTGCGCTGTTCTTCCTTTAGTATTTCAATGACACCGCGACTAGTCATTGCAGCTGGTAGTACTTGCCCTGTTCTGCGTAGCGGTGGCACATCACTGTCACCAAACACATCGCCAATAGCTTTGATACGGTTAAACAGACGACGCCAGTTATTCATTGGATCATAGTCCAGCGGTAACATCTTAACGATACCGTCCACATCACCTACGATACCGCCTAGCCATACTGGCGGATTAAGTAAATCATCTACACGTACCAGATTTGTGCCAAGATTCGTCCGTACCTCACGCAGTTTGCTACGTATGGTTTCAGGGATACTACGAGATTGCGCAATAGCCGCCTCAGTGCCAATAGCATCAAGCTGCTCTTGATAAATAGCCAGCTCCTCCGCTGGCGCTGACAAGATAATACTGTCCGCTGCTTGGCTAGGGGCGGGCATTGGTTCAGGGGTGAAGTGCTGAATATTCCGTTTTGAGCCACTTACAATAAACTGTAGCTCAATCGTACAGCCGTCTACGATGTCACTATCGTGCTTGACTCTATAACTTGCGCAAATAGCCTCTTGTGCGCCAAATACTGGATGTATTAGTTCACCGTTGCCTTTGGCATCCAGCGCGTTGAGTAAGTTTTCTAACGCTTGCTCATAGTCCGTGCCGTCTATGATGGCAGTCATACTTACGTTTTTAGGGTTATTACCCATATCAAAAATATCGGCATCATTGGCATACGGTGCTTGATGAGTCGCCAGCGCCTTATCTTGGCTGTCATCAACGCCAAAATATTCAAACTCGACACCGCGAAAGGATGCGTCATATAAATTTTCTTGCCATGCCATTTATGCGCTCGCAATACTTGTCAGAAAGTAAGTTTATTATGGAACAACGGAGCAGGGGCTTATAGGTGACAAAGTTCCGAGAAACCTAGTTTTTTGTTTTATAGTTTGGGGTTGATGCGGTAGGATAAACAATTATCTGTTAAAGAGAGCGTAAATATGTCAATTGAACAATACGATCATCAAGAAGTAGTAAGACAGACTGTAGCTAAATTATCTTTGCGCTTAGCGAAGGGCGCTGATAGAGCTGGTTTGAGTCATCCCTTAGACGAAGCTAGCGCCAAAGGTTTACTAAAAGCTATGGTAGAGCGAGGCGTGATTTATTCAGCTGATGAAGTGTCTTATATTGCCCAGTATGAATTTCAATGGAATAAGAAACACGCTGATAAACTTGGCAATTTTGCAGAAAAAATTAGCAATGGTGGTAGAGTCCAAGGTGCTGATACTGAGTTAGGAAAGAGCATGGCAGCTCAAATTTTTCAAAAGCTAGATGATTTATCAGCACCTAAATAGGATTAAAGATGAACATATATGTACTTTTAGGAATTTGGTTGGTACTTTGGATCGGTGGATGGTGGATAGCAAAAAATAAAATTAAGGCTAAACAGCCGATAGGTATGGGTTGGTTAATCAGTTTGCCTTTTCTGATAGTTTGGATGTTAGTTGCAGGATATTTTCAAACAGAACAAACGTTACCAGTAGAGCCAGTTAGCGCAGCAGTCGTAGAGTCTGTGGCGAAAGAACCTGCGCCCGCTACAATCCCCACCATCCATACAGACCCAAAAATGGCACTCAATTATGCAAATAATCGTTTAGTTAGTTTGAAGAGTGATTACGCCAAAAATGCAGCGCTTTATCAAGATAAAGACGCTCAAGGCTTACTTAGTATTCGCGGTGAGTTAATAGACGCTATGAATGCCAATGAATATGAATACCCTTCTGAGATGCGCTATTTTATGGGTTGTGACCAAGCTTACCAGTCTTTAGTTTCTCTAAATCATTACTACCGAGGCGAATCTATACATCAAGACGGTCATAATTTAGAGACGATAGCAAACCATGAAAAAGACTATGAATACTGGTTAGGCTTGTGTGAAGATAACATCCAATCCAGCTCAGAGCTTTAACGATAAGGTCCAAACTTACCGCGCTTGGTTTGCTTACCAATCTCATCCATCATATTCATGGCGGTGCTGTGCCCACCAATAGTGATCGTTGGGTTAAAGGTCGGTACAGGTTTAGCGGCGATGTTAGATAAATGAGCAGTCATAATTCCTAGCTGCGTAGACATTTGCGATTGTATTTGCTTAGTTTGTGCTTGCTCATTGACCATTTGCTCTTGCTTTTGTTTTGTCTGCTGCTGCTCAGCGATCATCTGATCGTATTTAGCATTGGCATCAATAGCCGCCTGTGCCTCGTTATTACCAGCTGCTGCTAATACATGAGCGATAGCCGCTCCTATTTTATCAGCGACGACAGTGCCCTCAATGAATGTCTCATTGATACCCGTGCCAGCCGCATAACCCACAGCCCCAGCGGCAGCAACAGCTCCGCCGACTTTTGCAAATTTAGCCGCTCCAGCAAGGCCACCAGCCACGCCACCACCGCCTGCCATTCCCAATGCACCGCCTACCGTACCAGCAGCCCCAATCGCCGCTAGTGCAAGACCTGCACCATAGGCGGCTGTCGCTAGTCCTTCATGCTTTTCCATAAAGCCGCCAAGCAATTGGTTAAAACCGCTTAGCTGCTCATTGACCTGTTTATATAAACCATAGTTGATATTAAGCTGCTCTTGCTGGCGATCCATTGCCGTTGCCCACTCATCACCTTTAAACAGTTCATGAAGCCCATCAACTGTACCACCTGCGTTATCTAAGCCAGACTTAATACGTTCATTCTCTGAGCCGTTAGTACTGATCGCAAGCGCTGCCATTAGTGCCTGTCTATCAGCGATGACCTCACCTAAATTTGAGCCTTCCAGCATTGTGCTCATCTGTTCATAGAGCGCTTTAGCTTCTTGCCCTTTTGCATTACCCGCTTGCTTCTTAAGCGCTTGATATTGCGAGTCGCCAGCCAGTTGGCGTTCAAGTAAGCTGACAAACGCATCAATCTGGTCCACACCTTGTAATTTTTGCTGGCGTGCGTACGCCGACCAGTCGAGTCCTCCGCCTTGTGATTTTGGTAGTTGTGGGTCACCAGCCTGTGGTTCAATTTGCTTATTTATTTGCTTACTAAATTCACGCGAGCTTATTTTCTGCAATAGATTAACGACATTGTTACCTGCCTCATCTTGATTACCAGCCGTATTGATAGCAACCTGATTAAGCGCTACAATCTTTTTTAGACCATCAACTCCCCCATAACCCGCAGCCTTAGCAAGCGGTAATTGGCGGCTGAGGTACTGCGCCATAGTGTCATACTCAAACCCACCCAATTGTCCACCAGCCACAGCGATATCTTGTCCAAGCGATATCTGATTAGGGTCTAATCCAAAGTTTTTGAGCTGTAAAGTCACAGCGGCAGCGTCTGGCGCGGTCGCACCCGATACAAACGACGCACGTTGTGTGACACCCAGCACTTGTTTGACTGATGCCAAATCATACGCACCGCTTGCGATAAGCGTATCTGCCGCCTCAAGTGCGCCCTCACGTGTACCACCACCGCTGCGTACGGCGGACATCACGGTTTTGTCCAGCTCAACCTTGACCAGCTTGCGATCTGCCACCGTCATACCTTTGCCATAGGTAGCAGTACCTGAGGTACGTGCAAGCTGCTCATCATACGTGCGTGCAGGCTTAATTTGACTATTAACGATAGCGCCCGCCGCGACAGCACCGCCGACCACCGCGCCTGCTGTCTGCATCTTACCCATCAATGTCGATGACGTGCGCAGCTCACCATTAAGCCTGCGCACTTCCTCGCGCATCCGTTGGTGTGCTCGGCGAATGTCATTAGCTGATGCTGTGCCCGACGTGCGCAAGCGCCGATAAGCGCGCTCTTGATTGCGTATCTCATCGCGTATTTGTTGCTGTGTACGCAATCCCATGCGCTGCATATCATTAATCGTGCGCGTGTCACGGCGCTGCTGCGCGGCAATACGCCCCAGCTCACCCGCCGCATTACCAGTCAGCAATAATCGTAAACTAACGGTTTGAGTAGACATAAAAACGCCCTATGTAGTGGTTTTTGATTTACGACGAGCAGCAACCAATTTACGTGGTGCGGCATTGGATGCAGGAGGCGGTGGTGGTGTGGACACAGGATTCGCTAGATTGTTTGCTGGTTGTTTAGACTTAGTGACATTAGGCGATAATCCGAGCATATCTAACGCCATATCGACGGGCATACCCCACGCTTGATCGTAGGGCACGCCCATTTTGACCAGTAGCCCGACTAGGCGGACTTGGTTGCTTGCTCGCGCTCTTTTTTTTCCAGTGCTATGCGCGCAATTTCCAATCGCTGTCCGTCTTGACGGCTGGCGCTATCCAGCTCATCATATGTGAGCGCACGACCCAGCGCAGGTACGTGTGTCATTGTGGCGAGATCGACCAGCACTTGTAAGTCTGTCTCACGAGCATTCATAGACGCCGCATAGCTTTGTCCGACGGTGATAGGTGTTAGCTCAATATCGTGATAACGCTTGCCATCGACTAGGATGCCGACAGGCAGTTTGACAAACTCACACAAAGTGGTCGCGGACTGAGTTTCTTTTTCTGCTGACATGATTTATCCTTGATTTTATTAACGTTTAGACCAGCGCTTACGCCGCGCCCTCAGTGATTTTATCCATCGCGAACATCTCAATTGAGCGCATTGCTTCACCGTCAAGCTTATAACTCTCTGATACGTCCGTTGCCTCACAGCCTGTGTAAGTCGTGCGGTGACCACCGTCCAGCGACTCAATCGTGATACGACCGTCTTCAATATTTGCCCAATTGATATCACCTGATTCGGGGATGATGACTTCTACTGATAGCGTGATAGAGCTTGTCGTTTTGGTTTTTTTGCGGGTGCGGCCTTGACGGTTCATTGTTGCGACAGGCTTCTTACCCGTCACAAACTTAGGGCTGACACTCGCACAGTCAAACTCTCTACCGTCGACTGTGAGCACGATTGTGCCGACTACATCTGCTTCACTCATGGGTTATCCTTAAATTAATAAACGTCTAGCGTAGTGTTAATAACGTGCATACCGCGTACCTGAGGAGCGTTTAAAAAAAGCATTGCTTTTTTAGCTCCGCAAGGGAAATCCTTTAAATAGGATTTCCAAGCGCGTGAATTTAGTACACGTCCAATGTCGTGTTAATAACGTGCATACCGCGCACCCAATGCGACGGAATACGAGCATCTACCGCTGTTTTATCAGTAGTGCTTTGCATAACAGTCAGCTCATTTTTGGTAGCGGCCACGTGCTCAAGTATTTCAGCATCATCCATCTTTAGACAACGGTCAAGAAATAGGCTGCGTAAATCCCGACGAGACGCATCAGTATTTTTGCGGCGTGGATTTGCTGCTACTGCTGCACGTAGGTCACGGCGTACGTAGCGCAGCACCAACGCACCATTAATATCCAGCAGGAGATCATCCGCTTGACCAGTCACTGGATTGGTGCGGTACGTACTGATTAATCGCACAATCTCAGGCTTGCTGTCATGACCGACGTTGACCATCGCCACACCGTCATTTAAAGCTTGCTCGATGCGCGTTTTGGTTAAACGTAGACTGCCATCGACCACAGGCAGCGCGGGCAGTTTGCAGCCGTTAAAGGGGAGGGCGGGATCAGCCTCGCTTGCGATAGTCGCAGCGATACTGGCTGCCAGCTCAGGCTCAAAGCCAATCGCACCGTGATAGCAGACTGCAATGATGCGGTAGCAGCTCGCAACCGCAGGATAAGCCGCAAAAGCGGTGGCCGCGTCTACATCATCAAACGGCACGATAAGAATGGCATCGTTTTGCTCAGTTTTTGATGATACAAAATCTAAGTGTTCAACCCATGCATTTGCTGTCGCTTCGTCTATGATTGGGCTATCTAACGCAATGATTGAGTGCCCGTGTGGGGCTAGGTTTTCTATTGCAGCCATAATTTTCCCTTATTAATTGGTTAGGAATAAAAATCGATTTGCAGTGCTCATACCGATTACGTTCAGCTTTAAAGGTTCATCATCTGACTTTGTTGTGTCAGTTAAAAGTACATGCTCAGCACCATAACGCTCGCGCTGTAAGCGGTAGCACAGACGATTGTGATCAGTCACATAAGCAAAAATAATGTCGCTGTTACCGATATTAAATTTACGCTTATCATCAAGCGACAAGCGCGGATTGGTGATATTCGGGTATAGTGTCAGCACGTTTTTAGCAGCGCTTGCGTCGTACCAATACAGCTTAGCTACGCCATTTTCGACGTATGCAATCGTTGGACGCATGTTCTGATCAAAGCTAAAGCTCATCTCAGTGACATCACCTGCAAACGCTAAGACTGCGACTGGCTCAGCACCGCTACGCTGTAGATAGATACCTTTGCCTTTGACATAGCCATACCAGTAGTACTGCATAGGTTCACTGGTATCAGATAGTGCGATACCGCCAAGCTCCCAACACTTTGTCGCTGTCTGTGACTTATTGCGAGGTGGCAAAAACGAGGCACTATCAAGCTCAGTCAGTGTGTTGTCGGGCAACATTACAATTCGCCCTCGTAACGACCCCAGCTAACTTCAAATACCAACTCAGCAACTTGAGTGTTGTTTTTTGAAATTCCCGAATTATCTGAGACTTTACTGTATTCAATTTGGAAGAATCCCATGCTGGTTAACAGTAGAAACGTCTTTATAATCCCGTTTGCGGCATCAAGAGGTAAGGCGCAACGTATAACGGCCTTATAACTGCCTTGTACATAGTTATCTATTGGCAGCGTTCGTGAGTCGCCTGCATACCAAATACTTGACCCATTAGGTCCAGCTGTGAAATCACCTAATGACCCGTTGTATATTGCATGTCCAGCATTGCCTGCATTGGTACGCATGACTTGACCAACATCATTTTTATATGAATTACTACCACCTAAGCTGGTGCCACCAACACCTGCCATCCTAACTGTATAGTTGTACTCAGTAGAAACCCCGTCCCCATCGGTGAGATTGATTTTTCCAGTTTTATCAATAAGAGAAAACACTCGCCATATTTTATATTGGACTTGTAAAGTTTCACCTTCATTTATTGATATGGTAGTCGGTGCGCCATTTGCATCTTTTATCAAAGCTCTTGTGCATAGATAATATTCAGTAGCACTGCCATATTGACTAGCAAGACCAATCTCTGAGATATTTACACTTTCTAAATTCAAAAATTGATAAGTGTAAGTAGAGCTGTTTTTATATAAGTCACCATCTCTATCGGCATCGTAGTCGTGAGAGTTAGTAACAGCCAATATACTATTGTTTGCAGCAATGAAATCATCCAAAGAGGTTTGAGTTGGTGCAGGGATACTATTCCCAGAACCCAATAAACAATGAGCACGCATATCAGTGCCATTTCCACCCCCAAAGTAATCTAATCCTTGGTTGAGTATTAAGTTTTTTTGAAAACCTGTGTCTAACTTTGTAGTCCCATCAGCGTTTTTAACAATGCAGCGAAACTCACCTGCCATTTGAGCTAACATTTATAACTCCTTAATTTAATTTAATGCTTAGAGGTTTAGCTTCAGTTGTATAAACGGTATCTTTTTCAGTGCTGTAACTGATTAAAGTTTTTTTGATATTAATCGTTAAAGGTTTAACAATGGCTTCGTAGGTGCTGTTATCTTCTATAATAAGGCTTCTTAACAATGACTTCATTTCTACGCTTAAAGGCTTTGCATTACTTATATAAGATTCTTTACCGTCAAAAAATTTACTCTGCAACAGTGCTCTAAAGGTAATATCTAATGGCTTGACGGTTGATTCATACGCATCACTGCCAATCGTTGTGTCTTTTAATATCCGTCTAATCGAGATGTTTAACGGCTTAACTGTGGGCTGATAAGCATCTTCTTTTTCAACCAAAGCTGGGTATGGCTTACTTGCCCATAGCCGCCGTGTTACTTTCCCACCGTCTCAACACGCACCCCCTGCGATATACTCAAAGCAGCCGCCATCATACGACCCGCTTTAGAGTCAGCACCGCTCACAATATCCGCTGATGCTGTATCGTAAATAGGTGTGGGATTTGAAGGCGCAGCAGTGTCGCCAGTGACAAAAACAATGCGATGATCTTGCGTTGGCAGACCCGTCCGCTGCGTCTGCGTATTGATGTCGGTATAGATACCAGGCGTTTTCATAGTTATTCCTTAAGCTCTTAAATTTAAAGGGGTTAAATCAATTTGGTCAGACGCTAGTACACGAGGGTCATCAGCTGCATTGCCGTTCTTATCAAAATAAATGTAGTCCATATTGATCGTTTCTATGTATGGCACATCGGCATCACGGTCTGGGTCTGAGACGGTGGTGCTCGTATGCCAGTCATACGCCAAGACACTAACCACTTGATTACTGGTCTTAGCATTAAACAGTGACGTAATTTCGCCACCATCCAGCGGATCAATAGCCAGCCCCATACGGTTGCCCAGCAGCGCATTTTCGACCAGCTCAATAAGTTGATAGCTGCCAATATTAAGCATTGTCCCATCAGCCTTAAATGCGCCCTGACGACTCGTTTCCTCACGTCGTCCAGAATTAGCAGCGACAAGCACCGTAAAGACATAATCACGCTCTCGCTTTTTTGCGCCCAGCTTTTTAGGTTTGGATGAGGATTTGAACGTTACCCAGATCGCAGGGAACGAGGCAACGACTTGCGCAAACTCATCAGGTGACTCAGCATCAAAATCGCCCGCGTAGCTCTTAATACCACGCACAAACCCACCGCCATGCGCCTTGTTATAGGCGTGTAGCGTGTCTTTGATCGCCTGTTCTATTTGAGACAGCATAATTTTCCTTAGTACAGACCATTACCAAACACACTTGGACGTCCGCTGGTCATCTGTGCAAGATTAATACTCGGTGCTGCGTTGACCTCGTTTGTGCTAGCGCCAATACCAATCTTGCCGTCGTTGACGGCTTTTAGGTTTTTTACCGCCAAGTCATAACGCTTTTCATCGCGCTCGCTGACCCGTGCATTACCTAGTGCCACGTGATAGCGCGCGACATCGCACGCCATCATTTGGACAAAGGGTGAGCCTAGCACCGTAGGTACGTTCATTTGCTTAGCAAGGTAGGCATCTACTTCTGAATTGGCAGAGACAATGGCCGCTTGTAGCTTTGACTCATTGATTTCGCCCGTGTAGGGCACTTCGGTATCGGTAATCTCTACCAAGTCCTCACGCCCAAAGCGCGTAACCATCGCGTCTATCGTTGCATAACTGCCCATTACATCACCTGTTATTAGATTAATACCGATGTCTAACGCCAGCCCTTGTATAGCGGCGTTAGATTTTTACATTCGGCGTTTACGCGTAGCCTTTTAACATCAGCTGCCAAAAACCATAACCCGCGCCGTAGCGAGCCTCAGCCCCAAACTTATAGACAGCACGCGAAAATACATCAGGCGCGTTCAAATCAGTTTGAGAAACAAATACAGGCTTCTTACGCTCTTGAATAATCAGAGCCTTGACGGGCATAGAAGTGTCTTCTAAATACCAAGTACCAGCTTTTAAATCATCAATGACCAGCAATTCAGCCGTGTTTTTGTAGATATTTTGATCACCGTTTTCTAATTTATCGGCAGTGAGCAAGGTGCGCGCAGTATCTTCAAGGTCAGGTCCGACAATCAGCAGGTTTGGTTTAACCTTTAAATTGCGGCCTTCATAATCTGTAAGCGAACGCATCTTAGTACGACCAATACCATAGCTGGCTTTTGCAGCAGCAGCAGACTCAGCAGACAGCGCTTTGTTATGTACGTTACTCATGGTTTTTTCTTGACCGTTTACAGTGACAGGATGAGCACTCGAAAAGAACGGCTTGCCGTCATAACATAGACTGGTTTGACCTTGATTGATTAACTCAGAGGTTAGCTCATCAGGCAACTGCTTGGCAGACCAGCCTGCTTGCTGGCTCATATTGTTATACTGACCAATATTGTCGTCTTCGATATCATTACGTTTGACTTCGACTGTTACTTCAAAGTCATCATTGACGATGCTATAGCCTTGCTTGGACAATTTATTGATGACTTTGTCGCCGACCCATTTACGCATACGCGGCATATTTTGTAGCCACGCATAGGTCTCTTGTGAGTTAGAGCTTGGCACGACCATTGCCACTTTCTTGTGAAAGCTCTCAGTCTTATTAAACGTATCGTTATAGACTTTCTTAAGCCCAGCCGCGATAGCATTTAGCGTTTGTGCATTGACGTTCATAGTGTGTCCTTGATGTTAGTATTAATTTGATTCATTCGTATCGCGGTGTGGATTAAGCGCCGAGTATACCCACAGGCGCACCGCCAATCTCGACCCACGCCTTACCGCTATAATCGACACCCATCAGCGTACCGACACCCAATGCCGCAGGATCACCATCAGTAAATTTGCCAACGGTATTTTTTGCGGTCAGCACCACAGTAGTACCGATATCAGCGGCAGTGACTGGATTTGTCGCATCGTTACTTAGTAAAAACTGACGATTACGCGTGATCACGATTGTATTATTGGACGCTGGTGCTTCAGGGCTAGCAGTCGTTTCAGATCGACCCATCAAGTATTTGGCATCTGCATCAGTCGCAGGCACTGCCTCTCCCGTACTATTAACCGCTACCAGCTCACCCTCAGTGATAGTGGTGATAGCAGCAATCATTAAGGGCAATGAGATACCATCGCGGTATGGTGTATTTAGCATGATTTGTCCTTTTAATAAATTAAGTTAGCAATTTGGAATAACTACTTAAGCGTTAAGCTCCGCAATCATATCGGCGTGCGAGATACCCATACCGTTTGCAACTTCGATTTGCTCAGCGGATAGTGCCGTGATCTTGCCACCCGCGACAGGATCAGGTTTGCCAGTTGTTTGCTTTTGATTAAGTGCAGCGATGACAGGCGCGTTATCTAAAAACGCTTTAAAGCCAGCAGGATCAGATGCGGCATATGACTGTGCCCATTTTTCTTGTGCAGGCAATAAACGCCCATCAGACAGCGCAGCGGTCAATAGCTCAGCAGTAGGGTCAACTTGATTACCTTGCAGCTCGGTAATTTGTGCATTGAGCGCTGCGACGGTTTCAGTCATCGTCTTAACTGGCACATACTTAGCTGGGTCAGGCTCAGCAACGTTAGTAAACACACTAGACAATGCCGCGAGTGGCTTGTCCGCATCGATGGTGACTTTGGCATCAGTCGCTTTATTTTTAAAGTCGTCGACTTGCGCGGATAGGGCAGTCACGGCTTCATCTTCAGTCGTTGACTCTTTGAGTCCAAGCGCAGCAATAACATAAGCAAGTAAAGGGTTCATAGGTTTGTCCTGATCTTGTTTTGGGGTAAATTTGGCAGACAGTGCAGTCAGCTCATCGAGTGTTAACAGTGCGGGTTGATTGGTGATAGCGACGTTCATTACGTTTGTGACATTACCGTCCGTATCGTAAGCAATGACTGGTGATTTATAGCGGTACTCACGACCAGCGATCGCTTGTGTCGCTCTGGTCGTCCAATTTGGTGCGCGGTTGCACAGTCCAACGCCATCCACATATTCAAACTGTCCCGCAGCCAACCACCCAGCAGCAGGTGCTGGCTGACCATTTTTTTCGGTGTATAACGTCTGATGCTCATAGTCGATGACCATATCAGTCGGGCGCGCGTTTAGCATCTGTGCCAAAACGCGACCAGACGTGCTGTTCAATTTCCAGCTATCACACTCGTGTGGTCGCCCGCTGCCATCGCCGCTTCTCGTCTCCCCTTCAGGGAATACTAAAAAGTAACCATCAGGCGTACCAGTAGCGCTGGCAATAGTCAGTGATAGTGCGGCGATATATGGCGGGGCTGTTTTTGACATAGTGTTCCATTCTTTGTTTGTCTTAATTAATCTCAGTCGTTTTTAGATGATGACGGCACTACATAACGCCTCCTGAGGCGCGTTTAAAAAAGTACTACTTTTTTAGCGCCGTTGTCTTAAAGTCTTATCATCGCAAATTAATATCTGATTTCTCAGGGGATACAGTTCCGAGTTTTTGAGTGGGCACAAAAAAACGCCCTCTTAGGAGCGTTCAATTTATAAGTAGAGCAATCACCGCGTTTTATCCTTTGCGCCTGACAGTCGTAAATCTAACGACCCTCTAACGCTATTCAATTGCTATATGTTTGATGCACTATCTGAAACTACGACGTAAATGTGCCATCAGCACCTGATTGACGCCCGTTTCTGCTTCAGGCTGCAAGTAGCCATTGATATCAATCGGTATGTAAGGACGTGCTGGTATCTTAACTTTGCGGCCACGGCCTGCCATGCCACCCCATTGCTGTATAGCAGCATACGCGCCTGATTGGTTACCACCGCCCGCACTGATCGTCGCGCTCGTTGCATCGCTAAAAGTCTGTATGCTGTTGTATAGCGAATCAGAGCGCCTAAGTAGTCCCGCTGTACTAATACCCAAGCGCTCATAGTTTTTAATTGTTACCTGAGATAGGGCAGGCCACTTTGGTCGCCCTTGCATCCGAAAGTTTTGCTGCGTCTGACTGAGCATTTGCGCGCGTATAGTCCGCATCAGCGGTGCAGTATTGCTGGTTTGCCGAGCTGCTTGGTTGAGTACCCGTTGTAGCTCATCTGTAATTAATATCGTTGATATTGTCATATATCGCTCTAAGTTGTTGATATTGACAGCGATTGACGTTACGCTAGCAATAGCATTGGTACTCATAATGGTACGAGGACGGTTGCATTAGTGATTATCAGCATAATCACCAAGCCGTGTGTAGTGGGTTCAATTCCCACCCAATGCCCCTAATCATTTAGTACAGTGTCTAATAGCTTTGTATAGTTATTGCCATTATTGAGGTTATTGGCTGTATCTACAGTGATTGTGCGTATGACATTGCCCACAAAGTTTTGCTTAGCATCAATCACGTCGCGCCCTTTAATGCGCTCATTCAAATGTACAATCAACTTGTACTTGTCCAGCGCGACATCAAAGACCAGTACAGGCGATTGCTTGTTATTGTCCCAATAGAGGCTATGCGGCGCGTTTAAGTGCTGCACAATATTAGCAACCCAGCTGGGATCATGCCGTTTATGTGCCCGATCCAAATGCTGCAACGTAATACGATCATGCAGAGTAATAACCGCGTTTTCTAGCGCCAATCCTTTATCAAATGCCAGTTTTTGTACAAACTCAGGACGTACTACGCCAACGTGTCGAAACTCACCCTTTGGTCTAGTCGGGTCAACACTATCGACCCATGTTTTTACATCGTCATTAAATCGGCTAAGCACTGACGCGCGTCCAAGTACAGCTTGCATACTGTTAGCGCCCAGCAAAGCAGGTACTTGACCTGCTTTATCGAGCATTGGCTGCATCGGTAGCGCATCACCTGTATGTACCCAGCCCGCGTCTGTGCGGTATACAGGCATATTAGGCAAGCGCATGACATTGACAGGGGCAGTGTAAGCCCCATAAGTACCCTGTACGATGACAGATTCAGTGGTCACATACTGGCTGATATCGTCGTATATCGTATAGCCGTCAAGCGCACCGTACTGCGCGGCTTGCTCAGCAGTCAGTAATATCTCATCACAGCGGCAGCCGTAAGCACAGCGCGGACGAATAGACTGATAGTAAGGGTCATCGCGGCGAAATATTTGCCCATTGAGTGATTGATGACTTGGACGCACGCGGTTATCGCCACGTGATACCCACATCGCATAGGGGTATATATCGTAGTCACCATCGTGGCGGCGTGCTTTGTGATACGCTTGATTGATATTGGTTTCATAAATACGCTTTAGACGGTAGTCACTACCCAGCTGTACAGGTTTGACACTACCATCAGGTAGCGTCATATCTTTTTTACCCCACCAGCCTTTTTCCTTAAGCATCGGCTCGATAGATGCTTGCCATTGCTTAAATGACATATCACCTTCCATGGCTTCGACCAGTGACTGCTGCACTTGCTTTAGCATATCCATGTCAGTCATCTTAGCAACGACAAAGGCGTGATCGTGCGCACGCCCCTGTACTTCTAGATAATCAATACTGGCACGAGGCTTTTTGTCTTGTAGATACTGGATAGCATCATCAGGACGGCGATTAAACAGGCTTTGCAGATTAATATTATTAGAGGCAGCGTTAGAATCAGGCATTTATACATCCCCAGCGGGCAATTCTAACGGCTGCGCGTGCAACTTACCCCAGAGACCAGCGGCACATAGGTATTGTTCAAGATTGGCTGCCAACTCATCGACCGCCTGATTTGGCTCAGCATTGGACAGTAGCGCCAGCGCTTCGTCATAACTTGTTGCAGCCGATAGTTTATCGACCATCGCTTGTCCCAGCTTGGCACTCATATCAGCAATATTATTGTCCCAGTCGTCACCCGTAGTGGCCTTATCGATCCCGCGCTCTGCTGTATCAATATTTGCGTGCTCACGTTTGACAGGGTCAGCTTGCGCAGCTAGTACAGCTCGATGCGCAGCTAGTGCAGCAGTAAGGGCGGTAGGGGTGGCATTACTACCCACGCTTAAGATCGCCTCATCATCACCAGCCATCGGGATACTTAGCTTAGTGTGCAGCCATTCAGCACCAATCCGCATACCGTTAATACCAGCCAGTTTAGGGATTGCTTCACTGAATGTTGTGATATCTTCAGGCTCAGATAGATCAAACGCAAACTTAGGGTAGCGGCGTGGATGGACGCTCGGATAATTTAACCGCATCATTGATGCTACGATATCGCGGCTGATAGACGCTGCGAGCTGCTTAGCATCACTATCTCGTATTTCAATTCGCGCCACTTCGTGAATATTGCCAAGTGCATTGGTGCTAGATTTACCATCGCTTTGAGTGGTCAGCGTACCGCCCAGGATCGCTTTAGACTGTGACAGCTCACACCACTTAATCATTGACTCAAACGGATCACTATTGCCTTTCGCGGCTTCTTTAAAGTCGATCTTCATACCTTCTGGCACGATACCTGCCGCGCGGTGTCCGATCTCCATTACTGCGCGTAACAAGGTAAACTTCTCAGATTCGGTAGCGCCAGCAGGATACGTTCCCAGACGCATTGGCAGTCCGTAAATTTCTAAAAATTCAGCCAAATCACGCACTGAGTAATTTTTAAATACATATGGCCACGCAAGTATTCGATGCAGTCCACCACGTACCAGATAACCGCTCTTAGCTTTGTGCGTGTGCATCAAAAACGCATGATCCCACAGCGGCTCAGGGTCATTGATACCGTTACCGAGCATGATGGTTTTTTGATCTGCACCGATGACAAACTTTTGCGGGATTACAAAGTCCAAGGACTCGGCGTACCATGTTGACCCATCACGCACCCAATTGATCTCTTGACCGGAGAAACCCTTACCGATAGCGTCAAGTGCATCTTTAATCACATCATCAAAATTATCAATGGCACTCATAAGCGTCTGAATAGTCGCCGCTTGCTCTTTTTCCGCTGTCGTTGCACCTTCAGGCGGTTTGATGTACCAATCAAGCGACAGGAGGCTACGCTTACGCTTATCCAACTCAGCAAAGATATGAGCGTCACGCTCTTCCATATCTTCAAACAGCGCCAACATATCATTCATATTGCCTGACTCTGCACCAGTCAATAGTTGATGCAACTTAGCAGGCGTTAGTCCCACCGCTGGGTGCGTCAACTCTGGACGCTCCCATACATGGGCGCGGTCGTCAGCTGCTTGCACTTGTGAGCCGAGCAGCCGCTTGATCTGCTTTTGGGCGATGGGCGCGGCTTGTTTTAGTGCTGAATAAAATGACATTAAAAGTCCTTAAAATAATATTGTTAACCAAAACCTACCAGCCACCAGCACTTAAAAACCCACTAAGCGATGCAAGCTTGTCAAACACGTCACGCATTCCGCGTGGCATATCTGATTTATCAATTGGCACTGGTGTCCAATCCAGCTCAGGCGTAGGAAATTTACTGGCATAGTCACAGAGTAAATGAGCAATACCACTATCACCGTGGCGCTTACTGCCTGTACTACTGGTAGTACGCTCCGCTGGTATCCGTGCCACGCCTTTGATTTTCTTAAACAATAAATGATCGTCACGGATATCACGATCAGCGGGCATATCCTCAATCGTCCCATCCGTTAAGCACTTACCGAAATGCGGCGTATGCTCGGCGTACCAACCTTCAGACATATTGACAGCATCAATACGATGCGCCCCAAATTTGATTTGTAGCTGTTCAGCTAAGAAGCCACCGTTACCCGTCGCATCATTAGCGCCCTTGCTAAATCGCGGCGTGCGCTCAATCACATGGATGCAGATGCGTTTTTGTTGATTGTATGGCGTCTTTTCCATCTCAAGTACGTACGGACAGTAGCGGCTCATATTCAAGCGCTCCGCCTGCCACCACATCGAGCTGGCATCGCGTTTACGCGCAAAATCAAGTCCATAGTAATGCGGGTGTGTCTTATCAAGCGTTAGCAATACAGGGTCGGCAACTTCTTCTAACCACTTATCTACATGGGTGTTGCGGGCGTCCTCAGTCCACAGCTCAAAGCCTTTAGGCGCGATAAAGCGGATGACCTTACTGTCTTTATTTTGTAGCTTCTCAAGCTGTCCCATGGTTAGCCAACGACCTGAGCCTTGCGCTGGGATAACGTCCAGCTCTTCCTCGGCATCGTCGCCATAGAATTTATAGACCTCGCTTACCCACGCGGCTTCCTCAGCAGCATCATACTCACGACCCAAGCGCAGACACACGCGCTTATACAGCCCTTGCTCGACCGCCTCCGCAAACGTGGTCTTATGCACCGTACCGCTACGTTTGAGCGCACGTACTTCTTGGATTAGATCATTAAAAGCATTCTCATCACCGTTATGTGTTGAGATAATGCGAACCTTACCGCCCCAGATGAGTAGTGCCAGTGCCGCTTTGATGAGTCCTGCCAAGTCTTCATGGAATGCTGCCTCATCGATGACAACCACGCCTTGCTTACCACGTAAGTTAGATGGGCGAGAGGATAGGGCAGTGATGCGGTTTTTGGCTTTTGGGAATCGGATCGTATAAGTTTTGATTTCTTTATCGCCATCTTCATCGACAAAGATACCTTCCTCAATTTCGCTTGCAGCATAGTTAAACGAGCGCGCCCACATCGCACAGGCTTCGACAAACTCCATCGTCATGTCTTGGTTATAGCCGACATAGTAGACATTTTGCCCACCAGACTTTTTATCAGATGCCGCAACCAAAGCACAGTCCGCAGCCTCTGCCCACGTAAGGCCAATACGCCGTGATTTCTCAGCGATCTTAAGTTGTGACTCGTCTGCTATCCATTTTTGCTGATACGGTAGCAGTACTGCTGGTGCTTCCAGATCAGTATTGGCATCAAGTAATGGCGGCGTCTCTTTTTTGGTCATCAGTCTGCAATCCCTAGTATCGCTTTACGTATTTCTTGTACCGCCTTGCCACTCAGACCACCTTTACTTGCTAGCTGCTCAACCTTGTCAGCAGCAGCATTGGCTTTGTCACGTACTTCAATCTGATGCTTTTTTTGATTGACCGTTGCTTTGGACAGCTCAGCGACACCTTTACTAATTTTAGACAACATACCCATGCGCACCATCGGGTCAGTATCGGTATCATCTAAACTTTGCAGTTGTACCAATGCGTTAAAAAACTCTGACTGCATCATGGTAATAACGGTAGACGATAGCGCTCCCGCATCATCAGGATTGCGCTCAGCCATATAGATGGCGGCTTGCGTAGACAGTGACACGGCTTGCATCTTTTGCTCATGCTTTTTGCCAAAGCGGTGCACAGACGATTTGCTGATCTGATAGCCAAGCTCTGTCAGCCAGTCTGTTAGCTGCTGATAGTCTTGAAATCCTGAATCCTCAAGGCGTACTTTTAATAGTTCCAAATGCTCAGGACTTAGCTGATCTACTGCGCTTTCACGTGCCATAGCTTAGCTCCAGTATTTAGTAGGGCGAGCGATACCAGCGCGGCATTCCACGGTATAGTCAACGATATCGATACCAAGTGCTGTACAGCGCCCGTGCCAATGCCCATCAGGTTTTTTAGTAATTTCTACCATCTTGCGCTTTTCTAAATAGCTAAGCTGCTGGTGTAGCTCGCTTGGTGTTACCTCACCATAGATATCATCCATGATGGTCTTTAGCATCGCATCAGCACAGCCGAGCGGTTCAGCACGGTTCATAGCAACCAACAGATACCAGCGCATACCTTCGCGGCGGCTCTTTTCAATATCAATAGGCATTGTTATTCCTTATTTTTGCTGATTGTTCAGCGCGTATAGTCGATCAAGCTTGGCATCGATAACCGTAAAGGTACGGTTAAAATCCATGCGGGTCAGATACTTTTCAGGCAGCTCCGCTTTTAACATCAAAAAGTCTCTTTCAATCTGCCGCACTTCATTGGTTTGTTGCTGCACCTGTTTTGCCACATTACTGATTGATAATTCTAACGAGTCATCACGCTCACGTAAGGCCGCATCAAAACGGGCAAAAAACGCCTTTCCCGCGCCCCAAATTGACCCTACCACCGTTAGCAATAGCCCAATCGCTTGATAAGCTTCTAGTTCGATTATCATCTTTTGTCCTTATCATAGTAGCCTTGGCACTCAGCGCAGCGCATAGCGTACGGCGCAGCCTTTTTACGCACGGCGCCGATAGCATCGCCGCAGTCGATACAGACCGTAATGCTATTAGCCGCTTTAGTCTTAATATGCGATAGCGCCGCGTTCAGATGCACCGCCGCCGCTTTGTTGGCATGGTCTATGATATCGCCCACTTACACACCGCCTGACTTAATAGGCTGCCCAGTGACTAGCCTTAGCACCGCATTGATAAAAGCGACAAACGTAGCAATCACGCCGTACATCTCAGCACTCATATACTGTTCAAGCGCAGGCGTTGCCGAGGTTGCTAGCCCCACCGCGATGACAATGGCGTTAAACCAAATGACCTTTGATTCGTACCAGTGCTTTTCTGGCGGGGTCGAGCCGTAATCCGAATCTGACAAAAACTTAGTCATATCAAAAGACTTGTAGCCATTATCATGCTTAGGCAGATCATCGATAGTTAATACATGGCTCTCATCTGCGCCGCTTGCCTCATCTGTCCCAAAGTGGCGCGGCGGATACTGCTCGTAGTTATCAATCATGATTTATCTCTATTTAGTTTGACCAAACGCACCAGCAGCTTGATAAACCACTTAATCACCGCCAGCACATTTTTAAGTTTCTTAAAACAGCTCATAGTATTACGCCAAAAACCGCGCCCGCTCTTTATGACGACGGGCATGCAGTCCGGGGATATATTCCAACTTGCCATTGATACGACCTTTGTTATACAAGAGGAAGCTATCAGCCGCCGCCTCAAATCGACCCGCTTTGATATTGCGATAGATGCTTGAGGCTTTTAGTCCCATCACCCCGATGTTATAGACCAGTGAGATAAGCGCATCGAACATATTTTGCGTGATTTCCCCGCGCTCAATCTCATCAGCAAACATCATATTCACCGCCGGGCTAAAGTCTTGGTTAAGTACCGCCTGCTTGATACGTGCAGCCTCTTTACGAGTCACAGGCTTATCACTCATGCGCACAGGCGTACCATCGGGGTAATAAGTCGTGCCCCAACCGATAGTTGGTTTACCGACAGAGTCGCGGTACGGCTTAGACCGAAAACCCTCAAACTCATTGAGCAGCGCCATACCTGCCTCAGATAGCTGCATCTCTTTGCCATCTGACCAGCCATTAACTTTGATTAGCACCGCTTTTAACTCATCAGGTTCGATCAGTGCGAGCAACTCATTAGCACCATTAACTTCGGTTTGACTCAAGCGCCCATCATCTTGTTGCGAGCGCATCCAATCAAAGAACGCTTTTTCGGTTAGTCTAGTCTCAGTCATAGTCAGCTCATCAGATTAATAATAGATAAAGTTATGCAATATCCCTATCATCTCAAAGCCAGTGCCCAAAACACGGGGGTAATAGTTCCGAGTTTTTTAATTATTTGCAGACACAAAAAAGCCGTTAGATACGCCAATATCTAACGGCTTTTTCTAAGCGTCTCGTGCTCTACTCGGTCATCTCACGTGATGGAGATCAGCTTGGAAGCTTGTCACGCAACGACTGCCAGTGTTTTTTATATGCAGCGCACCGCTGGTCTGACGCTGTCCGTCTTCTCTGCATAGCAGCCCTAACGGCAGGGTAGTAACTTATATTAGCAATCAAACAGCTTGTACTGCCTACGGGCATACGCTTCTTTAGCTTGCGCATCATTATGCTGTTGCACAATCTTACGTACATGACGACTTGTAATAGAATACCTTGCCGCCAACTGATTACTAGTTGCTCCTGCTTTATACTTCTCTACAATGCTTGCATTGCGCTGCTTAATTTTTTTCGTTAGCTGCATCGGTAGCGTTAAAGTAGTGTTACCCCAGTAATGGCATAAGCGGCGAGCAACATCATCACCTAGCAGCAGCACTAACCTATGATTATTTGTTAGTTTTTTTATGGGAGGAATATGCAACTCTTGACCACGGTACGCTGTCACCAGTTGATCAGCAGTCTCTTGGCCGAGCAGCATTGCTAGTTCCTGATAAGTTTTAGTATGATGACGATCAGGCATCAGCTTGCACCTCCGTAAGCTTAGCCATTTTTTGATTGTGCTTGGTCAAAGCCGTGATGATACCGCGCAGCTGACGGGGTGTACAAAACGTCAGCGCATCAACTTTGTACATATGTTTTGCCATTGACTCAGCATATTCCCACGGTTTAGCGCCATCTGTCAGTAACGCTTCAATCTTATCTACCAATGCTTTTTTGGCAGCTGCTGCGTCTGGCTTTTTGGCCTGATGTTTTTTGGCGGGTGTCACGGTAAAGCCGTGCTGCTCCATGTGATCAACGACCTTACGTAGCGCCGCTGCTGTGCAGTCTTTGCTTGAATTTTTACCTGTCACTTGATACAGCATCTCGCGATATGTGCCGTCATCCAGCCCCAGCTTATTTTTACCGATATGCACGAGCTGCATCATCTTCTTTTTTTGGGGAGAGTATGCCATCGCAGACCTCACATAAGCACATGATTTATTAGATATTTGTCATTATATCCAAAAGGGCGTGTTTAGAGTTATGAGGCAAAATTATTTTAAACATTAGTTCTAAACACAAAAAAACCGCTATCAGGTGCGTGATAGCGGGTGCTTATGTTTATGTAGTAGGCGTAAGTTAAGTCTTTACATTCAGTAGCTTATAACCTAAATTAAGTATGAAGTGTCTCGCATGGCTAACATTTAATTTTATTGACCAATAGGACTTACTATGAGTGATGAAAACAAAAATAACCCAAATCGTGAGATTAGATCTGACAAAGGTTCGTGGCCATTAAGCAATAAGGGACAGCAACCACCGCCTCCTTCTAGTGAAATGCCAAAACTTAAAAAACCTAAAAAATAGGGTACTTACATTACTAGTAGTAAACTTAGCTATTATTATAAACTCATTAAAACTAATAGGACAAAACTATGGGCAATTCAAGTAATAATAGTTCTGATTCAGACCGCAAAATAAAATCTGATCGAGGAGGTTCTATTGGCAGACCTTTAGGGGATGCGGCGATTGGACAAAGACCAGCCCCGCCAACCAGCGCGCTACCACCCCTTAAAAAACCAAAAAAATAATACTTTTAAGCTGTTTTAACATAGCGCATTTCTAAGAGTTTGATGTCCTCTCTAGGGAAGTAAGTAACCATACTACCAAGATCATCTGCTAGCTTGACATCATCCTCTTCTACCCAATCTTCATCTTTTTTTGCAATATGCGTTACATAAAAGGCAATTCCATCGTCATCCATAGTAAAGGGTGCAAATGGCTCACCTGAAAAATCAACTGTGTTGTTACAGGCATAACAAGTGCCATCTTTATGGTATAGCTTGATTTGTAGAGCCCCTACTTTTTTATGTGAAGATAGCGTTTTCCATACGTCTCCTAAACTTAGAGTGTTACTCAAATTTCTTTTATATAAAAAATCTCTCCACTTTTCTTCACCCCATGTCAGCCATAAGTATGCAATCAACAGCCCTGAAGGTATGACAAAATAAGCGTATGGTGAATCCCATAGCTGAATTGTTAGAGCAGTTGGCAGACCCAGTACTAGTATAAGCATCCACACATCGACTAGCTTTTCAGTTTTCCTATGGTCGCGCCTAAGTAAGGCATAGCCTATATAACCAGCAACAAGCGTGGCTTGTACTTGTAGTGGTAACTGTAGTAACTCTTGCATAAGCATCCCCTAATAGTTGACTAGTATTATTGCACATACTGAGAACACAGTTTAAACAATGAGACGCAATAAAAAACCCGCTAATAGTCATCTATTAGCGGGTTTTAATACATTGGGCTAAGTGCTCTAGTCTTCTTCAACTATACTCACATTGTCACAGACTTTGTTTAGATGACGCAGTGCTTGACCGATACTAGCAAAGTCAGGTCTACGCATACCTAGATCGACTTTCTCTTTCTTCTTACTGCGTGGACTTTTTTTCACGTATCGAACAAAAGGCATATAAAACTTACTTTCAGGGTGTACATCTGGCTCAATAAGCCATTCCCCCTTAAGCCATCCATTAACCGACAGTTCTGTTCTAACTCTCCGTTTGTATATTCCGTCTCGCAAAGTGATGATGTAGCCATCGCATTTAAGCTTGAGACAACCTAATACAAACTCCTTATTACTCAACGTCTTAATCTGCTCTTTATTTAACTTACCCATAATCTTTGCCCTCCTAGACATTACTAAAATCAAGCGAGATTTGATGATAAGCGCCTTTTTCATCACGCTCATAAAAGCGGATATACTCTTTGGTGTCCGTCACTTGAATAGCGTCACTGATGGCATCCATCGCACGATCCCATTTCGCATCGTTGATATCTAGACTACGCAGAGCAAGCACGCGGCCAGTCGAAACCTTACCTTCTTTATCGACCTGAAACGCTTGATTAATCAGCGCTTTGATGTTGGCGTTGCTATCTTGTGTCCAATCTGTGAGACATTCATCAATCAGCTTTTTGGCTACTTGTAGACGCTCATCAAACACAATATTTTCAGAGACGGCGACTTGTACTTTATATTTGCCGTCGTAGCTCATCAAAGTCGTATTACCTTTTTTTCCGCCCAGCTGCACGTCATACTCTTGAGCAGACAGTGCGACAAAATCATTAAAGCTATCAAATAGCTTATTTTTAGCCGTACGCATGACAGCACGGACATCGCAAGCAGTAGCGATCATGTCTTTGACAACTTCGTCACGCAATTTATCGACGGGTTTAACTTTGTCGATGGGGATTAGATGACCTTTCGCGTTTTGGACATAGCCTTCAGGTACGGTACAATCGGTAATGGTTTGGGTTTGATTACTCATAATTAGATTCCTTTTGATTATTTGTCTTGTATTTAGTGAACAGTCGGAGCGTTTGATTGCATGTGCTTAATAGCATCGAGCACATAGCTCTCCACATCTTCTATTTGTCGTCTCTTACCTATAGTGATGTTTGATTGTCTAAGTAGTAGCTGATGTCGAGCGCGCATGACACGCTCTTTGGCATCAGGTACATCAGCAAGCGCAATTGCCATCATGTTTGACGCTAGCGCAAAAATCATGGCCTCGTCTGGCGATATTTGATCTGCACTGCGCCCACCCATGACAGCGCCTAAAGTCTTACTATTTTTATTTTTTGTCATAACCATTAGTCCTTTTTTAATCAGTTTGTTTGAGTAATTGTTAGCATCACTATCAGACCTAACACCAGCCACACCATCACCTTATTCATATCAGAAAGACGGCTGACCTCGTGTTTTAGCTCAGCAATATCAGACGCCGTTTGCGCTTCAAAGTCTGGATAGCGCTCAAGCATATTTTTCTGATATTGCTGTTTTAGGGTGTCATCTGGTGGCACATCATTTGAGCTATCAACACTCAAATCTATTTCGCGTAGCTCTTTTGCGATTGCCTCAGTATTAGCTGACTTCACGGCTGTCCTCCTTTCTCACTATCAGGCTTATACGCGCAGCCTTGACAAGCGCGCCAGTGGCGCAGAGCCGCAGGGTTATGCGTCGGGGCATCAGCAAGAGCGTGCTCCGTGCAGTACTGGCGGCTGACTGTCTCAGCGGCATAAGGACACGCGACCTGCTTGCGGTACGTGACATACGCATCAGCGATAGTCTTTGTATTACCCGTATAGTTGCCCGAGAGTGCCAGTGACAGGCTAGGGCGCGCGTATTTGATACGCCTTGCAATTTCAGCGTACGAGATACCGAGCTTTTCTTTTTCCTCGTGACAGGCATCGATCCAGTTAGCAGCCGTCACTGGATAATGTTTCCAGTCTTGCGGATTTTGAGCGTCAGCAGCGGTATCAATGGTTGTAGTCTTTATAGTAGACATAGCGCACCTCCTAGTACTGCGATAGCGAGTAGGATTACCATGACAAGCAATATAAGGCGGTGTAAGCTACCAACTGCTTTACGCAACTGCTCTATGTCATCAGTAGTCGTTTTCTCAAAAGTCGGCAAACGAGTCAGAGCAGCGCGTTGACGTGCTTGCGTCAGATAGTGAGCAGCGGTTTTGTCTGCCGCGACGGCATCGGCTTTGACGGTATCAAACAGTGATTGATTAGACATGACTCGCTCCCTTTTTAGCGTGTTTAGAGTTATTTTTTTCGGCTTCATGTGAGGGCGGTAATGGCTTGGCGGGGTCGTATACGACCAACCCCAAATTACCGTCATAGACTTTTTTGCCACGTTGTATTTCAGGCGCTTTTGGTCCCGTATTATGTATGAGCTGATAAATAGCCAGTTGCTTGGCTTGTCCCGCTTGGCGTACTTGTAAATACCCCGCGCTATGCAGATGACGCAGGTACTGGCGCACACTGGCGACATTCAGTACCAGCTCAGGTGTTGAACCACTAGCAATGATTTGATTAGCATTAAATGTTCTTAGGATGCGGATGGTACGCCAGATGGCCTCATTGACAGAGGGTGGCTTTGGTGCGCCTTTACTGTCAATACGTGGTGGCTTTTGACCGATATCACGTATTAGCTGATAGCGGTAGGTTGGTAGATTGCGCGTGAGGCTAATTTGCTCACGTGAGACATAGCCTGCGCTGTTTAACGCACCAAGCCATGCCTTAGCTTTACCATAATTGATACTAGGTATCGTGCGTGGCACATCACGGATGGTCACACCATCAGTGGATGCGCGCAGCATGTCCCATAGTTGTTCATAATCGCTGCGCACGATAGGACGCGGATTTGAGACAGAGAGTAGTGGGTTTGAATGGATAGTCATACCGTTTTGACAGTTACTTTTTTTAGAGTGGCTGTTTTGACACGTATGGTTTTGACAGTTACTTTCGAGTGAGTTTTGACAACGACAACACATAAAATATCTCCTAAAATGAACGTGGTTTGGGTGATTGACCAGTGATAAAGCCATTAGGTAGTAGCTGCTCGAGATCATCCATCGTCACAGAGCGCATACCGCATTCCAGAGCGCGCTGTCCTAGCATCTCAATGTTTGTGCAAGTACGGCGTGTTGAGCCACGTACTGCACCGACCAACTGCTTAAGTACTTGATCCTCAATAGTGATTTTTGGCGCATAGACTTTTGCCAGTAGTGCTGCATCATTCGCCGTCGCAGGCTGCGCGGGCACCCAGCTATGTACCCGACCATGAAAACGCTCCCAGCGTTCAAGTTTTTTGGGTAGCATCTCCTCGCCGATGATCAGTATCGTCCCTTGTGATGACTCGTAGATATCCCGTATCATCTCGATTTTGTTCCCTTTTACCAGATGATCTGCTTCATCAACGATTAACGGGCGGCCACTTTTTGCCAGCTCCTCCGCGATTTGACCGAGCATCTCAGCAGCCGTTTTGTAAGCTGGGATGGTCATCTCACGTAGCACCGACTCAAGGAAGCTCTTTTTCGTCGCAATACTAGTCGCCTGCACGTAATAGGCATTGAGTCTGTTAGCGATATAGCTGGCAGCCGAGGACTTACCATCGCCGCTTCGACCATAAAAAACCCCGATTCCTGGCAAGCTTGGATGGCGGCTCTGTATGCGTTCTATTGCCTCAAAGCACACCGCCACGTTCGTGACTTGCGCCACTCCCACCGCCGTAGGCGTATTGACATTGTTCATTACTTCACGCATGATTTAATCTCCTATGATTGAGTATGCGTACTTGATCAGGCGGTAGTCATCGCAGTGACTACCGCCACCTTTTTAGGGCTACCTAAGTAGCTAACCCCACTTAAAAAATACTTTAGTACCGTGCTGCTCCTCATGAGCGGCTTGATACGCCTTCATTTTTATTCCAAATATTTTCGACTCTGGGTACAGCTCATAAAAATCTTGGTCGCCAGCGTCCAGCTCATTGCCAGCTTTGACTTGCTCATACAGACCCAGCCATCGCTCAAACTTCTCATCTTGTGTCATATCCGTATTGCTTTTAGGCTGTGGGATGACGACCGCTTGCGGCGATGCGAAAGTCCTTAGTTCTTTATTGTCATTATTTATGCTATTTAGCTTGTCAAACGTGGCTTGCATAGCAGTCATATCAGTCGCTTGACTCTCCACTGTGACTGCATCTTTAGCCAACCGCTCATTGAGTAAGTTTTGCGCCCGCTTAATATCAGCACTTGGCATCATCTGATCTTGCACATGCTCTAGTACGCGGTGCGGTCTCATATTTTCAAGCGCCGCATCAACATGCACTTTCGCCCGTTTCACTTGACCTTGAGCACGTTTTTCTCTCGCATCGCCCAGCGCAGATTGAGCAAAGTAGCCTTTCTTATTCGCCTCAAACTCAGCGATACAGATCAGTCGATGGGTGAGGTCACGTACCCAGACCTTAGAGCCGTCATGGATGTCATAACCGACCAGCATGGTCTCGCCGTGATATTGTGTTAAGTCCGTACTAAAGTACTTATTACTAAACAAATTGATCTCACCGCGCAGACATTTACGCTGTACATAAGGTCGATACAAGTCGTCGCGCTCAGCATCTGATACCACAACCAACCCAGTGCCAGCTTTGGTCATAGCGTCAACTTGCTCATCCCACATTTTTTGTGGCGTCAGGTGCTCACGGCGTCCTGTGGTTTGGTTGTAGCGGCGGGGCAGACCAGTGTGCGGCTCATTGTTATAAGCCATGACTGCATCACTTGCGATTTGCAAAAACTCATTCCAGCCGATTAAGGCTTTTGACTCACCAAACGTCTTAATATCTTTGCGTGTTTTCTTAAACACCGCTTGCTTAGCTTGGCTGTCCATATCGTCACCTATATAAGTAGGCAGTTTTTTGGCAAGCCGTATCCAAATTGTTTGATGCACACGCTCGATAGTCCCGCGTGCTTGTGAGTTATAGGCGATAGAGTGTTTAACCTCGACACCCATACGTGTCATCAGACCCGTTGACTCATCTTTCATCATCGTATTTTTATAGCCTGATCCGTTGTCCACATAGAATATGGCAGGTATACCGTAATCACTTGCTGCGCTGGATATCGCGTCCAGTACGGCAAGGCCAGATTCTGCCAAATCAATGCTATAGCCCACCACCATACGAGTATGTACATCCAATACAGTGGTGATCTCAGGGCGAAACGGCTTGCCAGTATCAGGGTGTGCCACCTCAGCATCGAACGTATGGCCATCAGCGGTATACACATCGGTGGGCAGCAACACACTGGCGTCACGGCGCACAAACGGCTTGATATTCTTAATCTCACGACTACCCATACGCCCGCGCTCACGCTCGACATTACCGATATGTGTTTCTAAAAAGTATCGTGCCTGATGATAGCTTGGCATCTCGACATCACTATCAGCGTAAGCCGTTTCAATACGGCGCATGACTTCGGCAAGCTCAGGCTTAGCAGGGTCGCTCCACAGTTTTAGCAGTATCCCAGCCCACGGCGGTATTTCAGTCGTGCGGGCTTTTGGCGCTAGTAATGCGACAGCGCTGGCATTGGCATCCGCCTCGCTAGTCTCAAACGCTTTTACCCAATCAAACAAGGTACGACGACTCACATTACCGCGACCCTCTTTAACGCCGCTTTTAGCCCCACTTTTAGAATTGGCACGTTTAATAGTGGCGATAAGCGTCTCGTCTAAACGCTTCTCTTTACTGGCTTTTGCAAACGCCTCTATGGCTTTGGTTTTACCCGTCAGCTCAGCGGCTTTTAGTACATAGCGCACCACAGCGATACGGGCAATAGCACAATCCCGTTGCCAGTCGGCAAGCACTGCCGCGCTAGCAACGACGTTATTATTAGTGGTCGCCAATTCAGTAGATGAGGTTTGAGCCACATCGCTAATATCCGCATCGTGAGCTAGTGTCGCCAACGCTTGTAGTTTCACATCTTCAAATAAAGCCTCAGGTAAAACATACTCACGGCGTACACCGCCACGACCTGAGCTAGGAACTTCTACGTACTGCCAACCATTCCTTGCCACATACATCTCAATAGCACGGCGCGATTTAGGAAGTCCTTCTATAGATAGCTTCGTAATTTCCGAAATTGCGAATTGATTTTTCATGACAATAGCTCCGCAACCGTGGTATATTTAGCGGCATACCGTGGTCTAACGCGCTTTTTGTCCACCGTCCAGCGGGTAGGGAATAGTAGCTGCACAGGTACATCAAGATATTGAGCAATAGCCAGCTCCCCTTGCGTAAATGGCTCAGCTAAGGCTTTACTAGCAGAACTTTTTGGCACACCCATCTGCGTGCATAGCTCGGCCAACGTCACACCGCGCTTACGGATAACAGACTTGATATCTTCGGTGTGCCAGCTACCATCAGGCAGACGCTCAAGCTGACGAAACAGCGGATAATGCTCAAAGCTCAACATAGTAGTAACTCCAATCAGCCCTGCTGGTTTATTTTTAATCGTTTAAGTTTAGACTTCGTAAACTTGATTTGTAAACATCATAATTCGTAATTTACGAGTTGTAAAGGCTTCGCAATAAAAATTGCGCAATAAAACTGAAGTATTTTATTTTATTCATAAATATCAACAACTTATAAATTACGCAATTTAAAGGAGGTTCTGGCATGACTGCGCAATCAACCAAAAATAATATGGCAGTGGATACGCCACTTAAAAAACGACTCTCACAATTAATGACCGATGAAGAAAAAGAACAACCATTCTCATTTGCCACTCGCGCTGGGATAAGTAGCTCGACTTTCCACGGCATATGGACAAAAGGCAGTACTAGCATTCACCGAAGTACAGCCAAAAAAATAGCCGACGCCACAGGAGTAGACGTCGACTGGTTACATAAAGGGATTGGTGAGCCGTACAGTGTCGCAGAGCAGCAGGTAAGTACAGAGAAGGAGAGAGAGCAGATTAAAGAAACAGCAGACGCTGCCAATATTGATATGGCAATAATGATAGAAGCCCTGACCATCGTAGATAGCTATCTGGCAGAGCATAACAAGCGTATGGACAGCGACAAAAAGGCCGAATTAGTCGTCAGTATTTACGATTTACTGTGTAAAAGCCCAGAGGCAGGTAGTACCATTACCGCCATGCTAAAGCTTGCTGTATAGCGCGACATATATTGTCGCTTTGGTTTTAAAATACTATTGTCGATAGTCATGCTAGCGCGTAAGATAGCCCTGCCATCAACGATAAGGAGCAGGAATATATGAAGACTTTAGCATTCCCAAAGCCAAGCCAGCAGGGTGATACAAGGGATCTACAGGCACAAAAAAAGGACATAGCCGCGTTATTAAGCAACCATGTCCATCCCAACCCATCTACCAGTGTTACCTTGACTGATGCGACGGGTAAAACGGTGAGTATAAACTGCAATACTGCCAATGCCGCTGAACTGTTAGACCTCGCCATAGCCTTCTTAAATAGATAATCACTCAAAGCAATAACGCAATATAGTGTAGATACACAATAATCCTAATAGGTAAGTCTATACTATATTGTCGTAGTGCCCATTTAGTGCAGAATAACTTACAATTATCATCGTAACTTAATTCGCACCACCTATTTAGTGCAGAATAACTTATAAACGCTCTCAATTCAGATCATCAGATAAAACCTAACCAGCTGCGACTGAATGCCCCATAACTAATAGCTTCTATCCCACTTCAACCCAACTCATCCCATCTAGTCCCACTACTTATCTAGTGCAATATAAAGTACTAACTCACAATAAACCTCATAAAAGATCAAATGATGCGCAGTCCCACTATTTAGCTAATGAATTGCCAAACTCAATGCTTTGATCATCTGCCAATATAAGTGTGCCTTCTTTAATCTCGATCGTCATATCCTTCGTGTTTTTAATGGCACGCATGACATTGATGTCTTCAATACTACTCTCGATAATGATCTTGCCAGATTGTTCTGGCTCGATGGCTGGATCAAATTGTATGAGAGGAACATTGAAGTCTTTGCCTTGTTTCAGGTTGGCGTCTTTCATCGTTAGTGTGCCTTTAAAACTTTGTATTGCAACGTCTCCATGGTTGGATAGCATAAACTGCATTTTGACTTGGTTTAAGCTATCGCTATCACTGGTCTTAATCGGTAGGAGAGCGACAGGATACGTCTGTGCCGTCGCATTTGCTGTTTGACCTGTCACAATAGGACTTTTCTTGCCTGTTGGATTATTAGGATGCAGCCGCTCGTACTCACGCTGTTGTATGAGGGCCTGCTTGATAGTGGTACGCGGCATGGCGCCCGATTCATACGCATCGCTAAGCTTCATGCGTAGCATATATCGACTAAGTAGCTGCTGATCGTCGGCAGGTAATTGCTCAAAAGTCTGTCCCAGTTTTTTTTGCCATTGATCAGAGTCAGTCGGTATGGTTTTTTGGTCTGGATCCGTTTGCGGCGACGAGCAACCCGGTGCTATCGCTAGCATGGCGACTGCCATAGTCAGACACAACGTTTTATAAAAATGCTGCTGTAACCCCATCATCGTACCTCTCCTTATACATTTTCATCCTCATATTGAAATTGAGGATGCACCCCAATCATTGCGACTATTTTCTTAATATACCGTGTTTGGGAGCAGGTTTTGTTTAGTTATCGCTAACCACAGTCGCAAACGTACGATAAGGTCAAAGAGTAAATGCGTATCGGTATGAGGCAAAAAAGAGTTCAGAGAGCAAGGTTAATCTACAAATTGCAATCTCACTTTTATCATAGCCACAAAAAAGACCAAGCTTGCGTGAGCAGACTTGGTCTTTTTGATAAAAATAGTGACAACGTTTTAGAGTCTCAGTCAATCTCAGCCAGATCGTTATGATTAATACGACTGATGAAGGATATTATTGATCGCTGTCTTGCAATTCAGATAAAGAGTGAGAGATATTGTTGTTATAGGTCACAACGATTGCCTCATCGATGATGCGCTGGCTCACACCGCGCTTACGTAACGTCTCAATAAATACTTCGTCATGAGCGAGCGTATAATCTTGATGGTCACGATCGAGTCCTTGACGAATATAAAGACGGATAAGCCCTTGAATGCGCTTAAAACCCAATTCTGAGGAGGTTGTTTCTAATAGGGCAATCATTTCTTCAGACAACCGAATACTGATCGGGCGCATGATTTTTTGCGGATGATCAGAGAACTTATTTTTTACACGTGCAGGTATCATAATAAACCATTATTTTTAGTGAGTAGGGGTAAAACACTCAGACAAAAACGAACCCAATCAAAACTAATCTTACCATACAACAAAAATGCCAAAAAGAACACCGCTGCCATGCGAATATTATGATCAGTCAATATGAAAACGGCAACAATAAAAAAACCTTCATCAAATAGTGATGAAGGTTTTTAGTATATGGCTCTCCAACCTGGGCTCGAACCAGGGACACACGGATTAACAGTCCGTTGCTCTACCAACTGAGCTATTGGAGAATAAGCTGTCATAACTGCAAGTGTTTCAAGCTTTATAAAACAGTCATTACTTGGCTTGTTCGCGTTATGTGGGGCACATTTTAGCCAAGTCGTTAAAGGCTGTCAACCTTATTCTGAGATAAATTATAAATATTATCGCAATTATTATAAATAGGCGTTTATCCCTTATCAGATAGGACGTTTCAGCGCCTCTGCTCGTTCAATAGGGGCGTAAATAGGCCGATTTGCTCACAATGATACGTACACTTATAAAAATAAAAGACGTTACGTAGAAGAATGCGCAAAAAGCGCACGCGAGTATTTAGATCGTAAGACACAGCAGGTAATAAAAACAGTTCTATCTTGAAATAAAAGCCATTACGACATGCTTTGACACAATAAAGTTGCAGGACAGCCCTTCACATTGGTAACAGAACTCTATAAAATACCGACCATGTGGTTTCTTTGCTATGTTTTATTAGCAGTTGCTTAAATAAAGGCGGTGCGCAAAAGATGAGTTCTACGACGATTGCCTACGGTTGCCTAACCATTGCCATTATATGTGAGGTGGTAGGGACGACATTTTTGGTGAAATCAGAGCAGTTTACCCGTTTAGGGCCGACGCTGATGATGGGGGCGCTGTATGCACTCTCATTTTATTTATTGGCACAGACACTCAAGGTGATACCGCTAGGCATTGCTTATGCGTTATGGGGCGGGTTGGGCATTGTGCTCACATCGCTTGCAGGTTTGGTGCTATTTAAGCAGACCCTTGATACGGCAGCAGTGGTTGGCATTGCCATGATCGTTGGCGGTGTCGTTGTAATGAATTTATTGTCTAATTCTGTGGTGCATTGATATGAGTGTAGAAATAGAAAATCCTTATAAGCGTAAAAAACAGCCAGAAGTGGTTCGCCGTGCTCTGCTCGATCAAGCAGCACGGATCACGCTTGAGCAAGGGCTATCTAAAGTGACGTTTCAGGCAGTCGCTGATGCGGCAGGCGTGACAAAGGGCGGTGTGATGCATCATTTTGCAACAAAAAATGCCCTTGTGCTTGAAGTGTTCGATGATGCCATGGCGAAATTTGAGGCAGAAGTCGAGGCCGCTATGGCAAAAGATCCTGTGAGTCATGGCGCTTTTACCCGTGCTTATATCGATGCCACCATCAGTCTGGGCGAAAAAGCGCAAGAAGAATACGACAACCAAGCCACCTTATATGTATTGATGCTAGGTGATAGTGAGCTACGTGAGCTGTGGGCCAAATGGGCCAACACGCAGTTAGAAAAACATGCCGCCACTGACGATACTGAAACCCTATGTATGGCTCGTCTGGTCGCTGATGGAATTTGGCTCTCCGACTTTTCAGGTATCAACATATCAGATAAAAAATCGCTACATGATCGATTGATAAAAATGACGCAACCTGACTTTGACAATCGTTCGGGTCAATAAATATCCGGATTGCTAACCATCCAACTTTAGAATTTTAACAATGACGATATGATTTGGTAAAAGGGCGTTTTATTGCCGCTTTTATCAATCCTCTCAAGGAGTATTTATGACAAATATCAACAATTTGACAGACATTATCGATTTAGAACAAGTGCAAACTGCCTATATTAATGGTCGCTACTTAGCGGTCGATGACACGCTCGCCACTTTTGAAGATATCAATCCAGCGACAGGTGAAGTGCTGGCAACCATTCAGCAAACCACCAATGAGCAGATTGATGATGCGGTCAAAGCGGCTCATAAAGGTCAAAAAATCTGGGCGGCGATGACCACCGTTGAGCGTGGTCGTATTCTCTCAAAAGCTGTTGAGATATTACGCGCGCGCAACGATGTGCTCGCATTACTTGAGACCAAAGACACCGGCAAAGCGCTGTCTGAGACTAAGTATGTCGATATCGTCACGGGTGCTGATGTGGTTGAGTACTATGCAGGACTTGCGCCCATGATTGAAGGTCGTCAGATTCCACTGCGTGACACGAGCTTTGTCTATACTCGCCGCGAGCCGCTGGGTGTGGTCGCAGGTATTGGCGCATGGAACTATCCGATTCAGATTGCGATGTGGAAAGCCGCGCCTGCATTGGCTGCTGGTAATGCGATGATCTTTAAACCATCAGAAGTCACGCCGTTGACTGCCTTAAAACTGGCAGAAATCCTGACAGAAGCGGGACTACCAGATGGTGTGTTCAATGTCGTGCAAGGCAACTACGAAGTGGGTCAAGCACTGACCAATCATCCAGATATCGCCAAGGTATCATTCACTGGTGGTGTGCCGACGGGTAAAAAGGTCATGTCGAGCGCGGCAAGCTCATCGCTAAAAGATGTGACCTTAGAGCTTGGCGGTAAGTCACCATTGATCATATTTGATGATGCTGATATTGATACCGCGGCTGATATCGCTATGATGGCGAATTTTTATAGTACCGGTCAGGTATGTACCAACGGCACGAGAGTATTTGTCCCAAAAGCGCTACAAGCCAAGTTTGAGCAAGCCATCTTAACGCGTGTTAATCGTATCAAACTGGGTGATCCAATGGACGAGAACATCAACATGGGTCCATTGGTCAGCTTCCCGCATATGGAGCGCGTACTTGGCTATATCGAGCAAGGGAAAGAGAGTGGCGCGCGTCTGCTAACGGGCGGCGCACGCGTCACAACAGACGCATTGGCTAATGGTGCTTTTGTTGAGCCGACCGTATTTACAGATTGTAGCGATGATATGACCATCGTCCGTGAGGAAATCTTTGGTCCAGTCATGTCAATATTGACTTATGAGAGCGAAGAAGAAGTCATCCGCCGCGCCAATGACACCGATTATGGCTTAGCAGCTGGAGTGGTGACGACTGATTTAAAGCGTGCGCATCGCGTCATTGCTCAGATCGAAGCGGGTATTTGCTGGTTGAACACGTGGGGTGAGTCAGCGGCACAGATGCCAGTGGGTGGCTACAAGCACTCAGGCGTTGGCCGTGAAAATGGTATCGAGGCGCTTGAGCATTATACTCAGACCAAATCTATCCAAGTAGAGTTGGGTGCGTTTGAATCGGTCTTTTAACGAGTGGTATTGAGAAAGTGAGCGCAGTTTGGGCCTGATAACGCTGTGCATTTGACCTTGCTGCTACCAAGTGATTTATATTTTTCCATATTATGGAGCATGTTATGACATCAACCACCCCTGAGTACGATTATATTATTGTTGGTGCAGGGTCAGCAGGTAATGTGCTGGCCACGCGTCTGACCGAAGACGCCAATATAAAAGTATTGCTACTAGAAGCTGGTCGTCCAGACTATCGATTGGATTTTCGTACCCAAATGCCAGCGGCGCTTGCAATGCCGCTGCAAGGAACGACCTATAACTGGGGCTACAAGACAGATCCTGAGCCATATATGAACAACCGTGTCATGGACTGTGGTCGCGGTAAAGGGCTGGGCGGTTCATCGCTTATCAACGGTATGTGCTATATACGTGGCAATGCGCTCGATTTTGACGACTGGGCAAAGATAAAAGGCTTAGAAGACTGGACGTATCTCGACTGCTTGCCGTACTTTAAAAAGTCAGAAAACCGCGATGTTGGCGAAAACGACTATCATGGCGTCGGTGGTCCTGTCGAGATGACCACCTCAAAACCAGGGGTGAATCCGCTGTTTCAAGCCATGATTGAAGCTGGGGTACAAGCAGGCTATCCGCGTACCGAAGATTTGAACGGCTATCAGCAAGAAGGTTTTGGTCCGATGGATCGTTTTGTGACGCCTAATGGTCGCCGCGCATCTACGGCTCGAGGCTATCTAGATCGTGCCAAGCCGCGTGACAATATCACGATTTTGACAGGGGCACTCACCGATGTGATCTTATTTGATGGCAAGCGTGCCGTCGGGGTCAAGGTCGAGCACGAGGGTCAAACCAAAAAATTCTATGCCGCTCGTGAAGTGATCGTCTCATCAGGTGCTATCGCTTCGCCGCAATTATTGCAGCGCTCAGGTATTGGCCCTGGTCAGTGGCTAAAAGACGCTGGCGTGACAGAAATACTAGATTTACCGGGTGTGGGCAATAACTTGCAGGATCATTTAGAGCTGTATATGCAGTACGAATGTAAGCTGCCAGTCTCGATTGCGCCTGCCAATAAGTGGTGGAATAAACCTGCTATTGGAGCTGAGTGGTTGTTCAATGGCACAGGCCTTGGCGCCTCCAACCAGTTTGAAGGTGGCGGTTTTATCCGTACGGATGAGACATTCACTCACCCAAATATCCAGTATCATTTCTTACCGCTTGCCGTGCGTTACGATGGCCGTAGTGCCAGTGATTCGCACAGTTTTCAAGCCCACGTCGGTTCATTGCGTTCGCCAAGTCGTGGTCGCGTCAAGCTGACCTCAAAAGACCCCAGTGCGCATCCAAGTATTTTATTTAACTATATGTCACATGAGCAAGATTGGCAGGAGTTCCGCGCGGCGATGCGTATCACTCGTGAGATTATGCATCAACCTGCGCTGGACCCTTATCGCGGTGCTGCCATCTCACCCACCGAAGACTTGGTGACCGATCAGCAGCTAGATGACTATGTGCGCGAGCATGGCGAGACGGCTTACCATCCCTCATGTACCTGTGCGATGGGCGAAGATAATGATTCGGTCGTCAATGGTCAAGGGCTGGTACATGGTATTGATGGCTTGCGAGTCGTCGATGCATCTATCATGCCAAATATCATTAGTGGTAATCTCAACGCCACCACCATCATGCTGGCCGAAAAAATCGTTGATAAAATGAAAGGCGTACAATTGCCGCGCTCTACGGCAGATTATTATGTGGCCAATGGAGCGCCGCTACGCGCTGAGCCAATGCGCGATTATCTCTCAACGGTGTAAATGACAAGTCAGCATAAAATATGCTGCTAAATAAAGAACGATATCAGATAACTCCAAAATAATGGCCTTTCAACGTAAAGGCCTTTTTTATCAGCGTCAATATATGAGCGCAATGTATGTCATATATGGGTGCTATTTATCATTTTATTCGCTTTTATTCATTGGTACTGCTTTGTGCGTCATGCGGTTAAGTATACGTTATGTGGTCAAAAGTCATAATACTATGCCGGACAAAGCAATATCGGACACTGTTTAATTTACTTATTTGAGGTCTTTTATGTACAGTTCGCCATCAAAAGAGGTGACGAAACCGTTGAGCCTAAACAAAACTGTGTTTTTAGGTTCGGCTATTATTTCTATTTTATTGATCATCTGGACCATTGCTTTTCCAGATTATAGTGAGACCTTACTTGGTGCAAGTATGGCGTGGGTATCAGACAAGTTTGGCTGGTACTATATGTTGGTGGTTGCTGCTTATAGTATTTTTGCTTTGTTCGTTGGTTTTTCTAAATATGGCGATATTAAGCTGGGTCAAGACCACGAAAAAGCGCAGTTTCCGTTTTTAGCGTGGGCGGCCATGCTGTTTTCAGCGGGTATTGGTATTGATCTGCTATTTTTTGGGGCATCAGAGCCATTGATGCATTATTTAACGCCGCATACTGGCCTAGAGCCTGCGAGCGCCGAGGCCATGCGTCAAGCGCTTGCTCAGACTTTTTTGCATTGGGGTCTGCATGGCTGGGGTATTTATGCGCTGATTGGTATGGCACTGGCTTACTTTGCTTACCGCAAAAACATGCCACTTGCGCTACGCTCACCGCTCACGCCAATATTTGGTGAACGCTTGATCAAAGGCTGGCTAGGTGATGGGATTGATACTTTCGGTGTTGTCTGTACGTTGATGGGTATTGCGACGAGCCTAGGTATTGGGGTGCTACAAGCCAATGCTGGCTTGACCCATGTCTTTGGTATTGAATCTAGCAAGATGGTTCAGGCGCTGATCATTGTCGGTGTGGTCGTCGCTGCCGCTGTCTCTGCGATGACAGGTGTTGAAAAAGGCGTACGTCGTCTGTCTGAATTCAATATGTTGTCGTCAATATTGCTATTGCTTGCCATCCTCGTGATGGGTAATACCGTCTATTTATTAAACACCTTTACGCAAAATATTGGTCAATATTTCCAAACCATTATCTATAAAACCTTTGATGTTTATGCCTATGACGGTACTGCCGGTGCCGACTGGAAATCAGGTTGGACGATATTTTTCTGGGCATGGTGGGTGGCTTGGGCACCGTTTGTTGGTCTGTTTATCGCGCGTATCAGCCGTGGCCGTACGCTACGTGAATTTGTCTTTGGCGTGATGTTCATTCCATTGGGCTTTATTTTTGCATGGTTCTCTATCTTTGGTAACACTGCGATAGATCTGGTTGCCAATGGCGCAACGGCGCTTGGTGAAACTGCCGTCAATGATGCCGCCATGGGCATGTTTGCGCTATTTGAATATTTCCCCTATAGCGAAGTGCTTTCATTTGCAGGTGTGATCATTGGTCTGGTGTTCTTTGTCACCTCTGCGGACTCAGGCGCGTTGGTACTTGCCAATCTGAGCTCAAAAGGCATGACTAATGACACGGATGCACCGGTTTGGTTGCGTTTGTTTTGGGCGGTGGCAACAGGTCTTATCACACTAGGATTATTGTTTGCGGGCGGTTTTGCCTCATTACAATCGGTCTCTGTGATTGCAGGTTTGCCGTTCTCTTTGATTCTGGTGCTCTACATGATGTCCATGTGGAAGTCACTGAAAGAAGAGGGCAATAAGCGCAAAGCCAGCACGATTGGTACTGCCAATGTGCTCGACAGCGGTAAGAGCTGGAGAGCACGTTTGCAGCGTATTGTGAGCTTCCCAGGTCACGCGCAAGTCGAAAAGTTCTTAAAAACGGTGGTGATGCCAGCGATGACTGAGGTCGAAAAAGAGTTCAAAGCAGGTGGTCTCAAAACCTCTTTAGATGCGCATAATCTTGCCAGTATCGGTGAAGATATCGATGCAGGCATGGGCCAAGACAGTGCTCAGGTCGACGGTCTAAAACTGCGCGTCGGTCATGGTGATGAAGATGACTTTGTTTATGAAGTTAACTTGATCAAAGCTGAACGTCCAAACTTTACCTTAAACACCTCAACCAAGCATGCTGAGTTTTACTACCGTGCTGAGGTGTTTTTAAGCGATGGCTCGCAGGAGTACGACTTGGTGGGCTACACCAAAGAGCAAGTGCTGGTCGATATTCTGCATCAGTATGAGCGCCATTTGCAGTATCTACATTTAGAGCGTTAATGGTCTAGATTATCGTGCTATATCGCGCTATCAATCTATATGTACGATAGCCGATAAGTGACCGTCTTTATAAGAAAGTGTTATAAGCAATGACCCCATAAGTTGACTACCGCTTATGGGGTTTTTTGTGGCAAATAAGGTAAATGGGAAGTAGAACAAGCCTGAGATAACATATAGCCAATATAAGGTAAAATCCATCAAACAAGCGGACAGCTTTTAACACATAGACAAAGGATATCGTTGTGAGCAGATTAAAATACATAGCGCATTACTCAGAGCAGATTCAAACGCAAGCGGCGCAAATGATAAGCGACGGTCGGATGGGTGAGTATTTGGATAAAAAATATCCCACCCAGCACCAAGTGCAAAGTGATAAGGCGCTTTATCACTATGTCAATGAGATAAAAAACCAATACATGCGCAAGATTGGCCCGCTATCAAGCGTCAGCTATAGCAGTAAGTTAAAGGTACTAAAGCATGCGCTAGGTATCCATACTACCCAGTCTCGCGTGCAAGGCAGCAAGCTTAAATCCCATAACAGTATCACGGTTGCCAGTCTATTCAAAGACGCACCGCCAGAGTTTTTACGGATGATTGTGGTACATGAGCTGGCGCATTTTAAAGAACATGATCATAACAAGGCGTTTTATCAACTGTGTTGTCATATGGAACCTGAGTATCATCAGCTCGAATTAGATATGCGTTTATGGTTGCACTGGCAAGAGCAATGATTGGACAGCAATATAAAGTCAAAACATCTCTTTGCCACCGTCTGAAAACGCTCAACGTTATCGCTAACCGTGCTAAGCTTGCCTCTACTAAAAATTTAACTGCCAAATCATAAATTGAGACACAATTTTTTTGTTATCTCACGAAAAATAGAGAAAAAAATGATCAATACTAGGGCGTGTTGAATATTCGACCATGGCACTGACAGCGACTATTTTTTAGGCGATTCGATGTTAAAAATAATAAGTTTAGTCACTCTAAGCGCCAACATCTACAAAATGCCAAAGTTGCAGCCAACAAAATCGAAGACAAAGAATTTAAGGTTGAGATAGATGAGCTGCTTGCGAAACTGGTGACTGAATGATCGACCTTGTCCAATAGGATAATGGATGAATGACTTACTCAATAAAAATACTCACAAAAACACGTGGATAGTGCCTGTTGCTTGCCTATTAGCAGGGGGTGCGCTTACTGGTATCTCGACCAACTTGGCAAAATATGCTGTCAATATCGGTCTAACACCACTCGCGTTTTTGTTTTGGTCGATCACTGGCGCGGCCATTATTTTACTAATCGTTGCTCTTATCAAACAAGAGATACCGCCTATTAGTGCCCGTAGTATCGAGTATTATTTTGTTGCCGCCTTTGTTAGCGTGGCGGCTGCCAATTTACTGCTCTTTTCGGCCATTCCTCATGTTGGGGCAGGGTTTGTTGCCCTCATTATTTCCTTACCCCCACTGCTAACGTATCTTGGCGCACTGCTGCTACGTATGGAGCGTTTTTATCTCATTCGTGCGCTTGGCGTAGTGGCGGCGCTTCTTGGCGCAGGGGTGTTGGCTATTCATAAGCTTTCTGCACCAGAATCTAGTGTCTTCTGGATTTTAATCGCGCTGTGCGGGCCAGTGCTACTCGCCATTGGTAATATCTATCGGACATTACGCTGGCCTGACAATGCTTCATCTAGTGCGATTGCACCCGGCATGCTAGTTGCGGCGGCGCTGTTGTTAGGTTTGTTTAGTGCGTTCTCTGATTTTTCTGTCGCGATATCTTTGGATGCTTGGCTGCTGCTAGGATTGATAGTCGTACAAGCGTGGGTGTTTGCTGGTCAGTTTTTCTTATTATTTCTTTTGCAAAAAACAGGTGGGCCTGTATTGCTCAGTTTGCTAGGGGCGGTTGGGGCTGTCGTTGGTGTACCGATTGCGATATTTTTGCAGGGAGAGCGTCCACCTGAGGGGTTGTTTTTGGGGGCATCTTTGATAGCTATCGGCGTGGTGCTGGTGACATGGGGCGGCGTAAAAATGGCGATAATAATAACAAAAGAAGAATGAGAGACAGCTTAGCAAGTGGGGGCTTAGCAAGTGGGAAAAAGGAGTCAGTACGTCAGTCAGTATTGTATGATCTTGCAAGTATTTGATATCTCATCTGAATGACTCTTAGGATCTATATTGATTCAATAATTGGTTACGATTCTCTCAAATCAGTTTTTGTGAATAGGGCAAAAAAGGAGTATAAGTATCGTGGTTATTGTTGTCATGGGTTCAAGCTATGAATGCAGCCGCACGTTATCGATTATTGAATAATGTTACGATTCTGATTAGTGTCATCGCGGTAGCTATTGTCTTATTGGATAGTGGCTTTACGTTGCCCATTTGGCTGCAACAAGTGTTTCATATTTTTTACTTGGTCGTTATTTTGCTCAGCTTTGTGGTGACGGTTGGCCGTTATCTCTACACAAACAAACCGCGAACGCTCAATAAAGTTGCTATTTTTGATGCTTTTACCAGTATCGCGATTGTCATTTTACTTACCGCGCATTTCACTGATTTGGTGCGTTCTGGCTTGGACGCCGCCGTTGATGGTTTTGTCGCGATAAAAATCGCCGTGTTTGTCACCTTTATCCGTGAACTCTCTGATCATAATTTCAATCTCAATCGCACCTTTTTGCATCCTGCACAGTTTTTTATTTTAAGTTTCTTAGCCGTTGTGCTGGTTGGTGCTTTGCTCCTAATGATGCCCAATGCGACAACGCAGCCGCTGTCCTTTATTGATGCGCTCTTTACCGCGACTAGTGCCGTTTGTGTGACTGGGCTTATTGTCGTGGATACGGCAACCTATTTTACGACGTTTGGCCAAGTCATTATTATGGGACTGATACAAATCGGCGGCCTAGGTATTTTGACGTTCGTGACCTATTTTAGTTACTTCTTTAAGGGCGGCGTCAGCTACGAGACGCAAGCGAGTATTAGCGAGATGTCTTATATGCGCGGCATGGGTGATGTGGTGTCGACACTTAAGTCTATTTTATATGTGACATTCGCCGTTGAGGCGGTGGCGGCGGCACTCATTTATATCAGCATTTATGATATGCCTGATATGAACTGGTCTGAGCAATTGTTTTTTTCGGTCTTTCATGCGATATCCGCTTTTTGTAATGCTGGGTTTTCTACCTTTAGTGCTGGCATGTATGACGATTCGCTACGTTTTAATTATCCATTGCAGCTTATCATTGCGATGACCTTTATCTTTGGCGGTATGGGCTTCACCATTGTGGTCAATGTGCTGCGGTATTTGCGTCATCGCGCTGAGCGACTGATATATCGCAATGACCGGCACCATATTTATCAGCCTTGGTTGCTGAATATCAACAGCCGTATTACCTTGATTACGACTGGGGCGTTATTGTTGACTGGTCTGGTTGGGGTGATGGTATTTGAATACAACAATGTACTCGCTGACCATACCGGTTTCTTTGACAAGCTTATCACAGGGTTTTTTACGGCTGCCACGCCGCGAACCGCAGGGTTCAATGTCATTGATATGGGTGAGCTGACTTTTCCAACGGTCATGCTAACGATATTTTTGATGTGGATTGGGGCGTCGCCCAACTCAACGGGTGGTGGTATCAAGACCAGTACCTTTGCGATTGCGCTATTAAATACACTGAGTCTAGCCCGTGGGCAAACAAAGATAGAAGTCTTCAAGCGTCAGATTGCGGAGATTTCAGTCCGCCGCGCGTTCTCTATTATGTGGTTGTCATTATTGGTCATCGGTACGGGTGTGACGCTGATTAGTTATGATCAGCCAGAGCTTGATTTGATCAAAGTGGTATTTGAATGTTTCTCAGCTTATAGCACGGTGGGGCTAAGTTTAAACCTGACAGCAGACTTATCGGATTTTAGTAAAGTGGTGGTGTCGGTCATCATGTTTGTTGGACGGGTCAGTATGCTGACGATATTTATTGCGCTACTCAAAAACATGCGCCAACGCAATTATCGCTATCCGACTGAGGAAATCACGATTAACTAACTTGTGATAAATAGACGGTTTTATGTGCAAAAACAGGGAAACTTAGAGTAAAAGATACTAAAAAAGGTCATTAAGGTTATGAAATATATCATCGTAGGGTTGGGGAATTTTGGTGCGTCACTGGGAGCAGCATTGACCCGCCAAGGTCACGAAGTGATTGCCATTGACAGCAGCATGCAACGAGTAGAAGCCTATAAGGAGGTCATCTCTCATACGCTCTGTATGGATGCCACGGATGAGTATACCGTGAGCGGATTGCCGATTGTCGATACCGACACCGTCATTGTCGCTATTGGAGAGGATCAAGGCGCCAACGTGATGGCAACGGCGCTGTTCAAGACGTTAAAAGCAAAACGTTTGATCAGCCGTAGCATCAATCCGCTGCATAAAAAAGTTTTGCAGGCCATTGGTGTCGATGACATTATTTATCCTGAAAAAGAAGCAGCCAATCGCTGGGCCAAACGACTGTCACTAAGCCATTTTGTTGATTCGTTTGAGTTAAGCGATAACTTTAGTATGGTTGAGATTAAAATTCCAAATGTGTTGATCGGCAAGACGGTTGAGGAGTTGCGGTTGGAGCAAAAATTCAATATCCGATTGCTTAGTACCTTGCGCTATGAGTATTATGAAGACAGCTTTGGTCGTACCCAGACCAAACCTAGCGTGCAAGGTCTGGCCACGCCTGATCAAATATTGCAAGACCGTGATGTATTGGTCATTTATGGCGCAAACAAACACATCAACCAGTTCTTACGTAGTGTGGGTGTGAAAATCAAATAACGGCTTGCAATCGCAGTGACATGAAAAGGGACAGGGGAAGTTTATGAATAAGCGTAGTATATCCGTTCTATTGGTCGCTGTTATCGTGTTGCTGTCAGGCTGTGATCCGTCTGCGCAAGATCCAAACGTCACCTTGTCCGAGCACCAACAAGATCCGATTGAAGCGTTAGAGGTGACCTCCGATGTAGATCGCAGTCAGTTCAGCTATAAAGAAACCTTTTATGTACCGATTTACTCTGACATCTATACCGATAAAGACAATCGCAAAGTACTACTGTCAGCAACGCTGAGTGTGCGCAATACCACGCTGAAAAAATCACTGTATATTAATAAAATTGATTATTATGATACGGATGGGGCATTGGTAAAGTCGTACCTAAGCAAACCCATCGAGCTATCAGCGATGGCCACGCTCAACTACATCGTCGAAAAAGAAGAAGATAAAGGCGGGTCGGGTGCTAACTTCATTATCGAGGTCGAAGGTGTCGATGAAACTGTCAGACCAGTTATCGAAGCGGTCATGATTGGGAATTTTAGTAATAAAGGATTTGCCTTTAGTACAGAAGGTACGCCAGTAATACATTAAAGGAATGTATTCAGTGAAGTAATAAATAACAAGGAAAGTTTAATTTAATTCAAGGAAGCGTTATGTCTGCAACCAAAGAAGAAATCAGCGCCTTTATGGCGTTAGAGTTTCCACAAACCAAATGTATCGTCGAAGCAGTCAGTGAAAATGGTGCGACTTTATCACACGAGATTGGCATCGATGAGCTACGCCCTGGTGGCACAGTGTCAGGACCTGTCATGATGGCCGTCGCTGACGTCGCCATCTATGTTGCGATACTCGGGAAAATCGGTATCGTGCCATTGACAGTGACGACGAGTCTGACTATCAATTTTTTGCGTAAACCATCAGCAGATGCACGTATTATCGCTGAATGCACCTTACTCAAAGTAGGGCGAGCCTTGATAGTGGGCGAGGTATCTCTGTATTCAGAAGGCTCAGACGATGTCGTGGCTCATGTCGTCGGCACCTATTCTGTACCGCCCAAGCGTATCTAAAACGCTATGTAAGCGCTTGGGTACGTTATAAGATAGCGAGCGTCTTCTACTCGCTCGGGTCTGACCCTGGTGGAAAGTCATGGCGTAGCTGCGCCACATTAGCAGTCGTGACCGTGTCAGTGAAATTGTTCAAATCACTATGCACGTATTGGGTGACAGCGCCTATTTGCGCATCATTCATCATGCTATGGAACGATGGCATCCCGCGCAGGCCATTGATTATTACGCTAATAATATAGTACTTCAATTGCATTTTACTGTTGTTGGCCAGCGGCGGATAGTAGCCAGCGCCGTATGCACCGTCACCTTTTTGCATATAGCAACCTGCACAAGAGTCGTCATAGAGTTTTTTGAGTCCTGCGCGGTTTTCAGTAGAGGGCACGTTGATGACATTCCACGCCAGCATTAAGCTACGGATATTCAACGGGAAAGGCAAATGAGTAGTTTTTTTCAGGGGGTTTGTCTACGATAGGGACGGTCTGAAAATAAGCAAATAATGCACTGACATCGTCATCTGTCAGGCCATGATAGGACGGGTAAGGCATCGCAGGATAGATCTGATGATTTGGCGCACGACCTTTGCGCAAGGCTTTTTTAAAATCGGCCTCAGTATAGTTGCCAATACCATAGCGCGTCGATGGTGTGATATTGGTCGAGTAGATATTGCCAATCGGCGTATCAATCGGCATGCCGCCACTATAGTCTTCACGGTGGCAGGCCATACAGTCGGCGGTACGCGCCGCGGTTGGCAAGCGCACTATTGACTGGGCTGACATTTGGTAGGGTTATTCTGTTAGGCAAAGTGTCCATTGGCAAACTGACCGTCTCTGCCATCGCAGCGGTAGAGAGTACGCTAAGTCCAAATATCAATGTCAATGTCAATGCTGGCATAACGGCACAAAGTGGTTTCATAACGTCCTTATAGTGCTGATAAATCATCCTTAATCCCTCATCCTAATATGCCTGCAGTTCGCCAGTCGTGTCTAGCAAAATAACGCAACGTGATAACTATCATTCTAAGTGCTTGAGGTTTCAGTACCAAGCAAGCTAGTGGCTGTGTCGGCATATTTTTTACTGGCGCTTTTGGCTTTTGCCTTTATCGAATCTTTAAAGAATAGCGTCGCAAGCGCACACGCTATCGTCAGTGATAGCAGCATCGAGACCAAAGTATGACTAAAAAAATGATCGCCAAATAGCATCTTATACAGCCCCATGCTCCAGCCTAAGAGCGTAACTATTTTTAGTATTTGATAACGGTGCTTTTTGAGTGTTGGCAAAAAAGCCAATCCATATAAGGAGAATCCTGCGCTGGCGTGAGCCGCTGGGAAGCATCTGGCAGGCGTTGCGGCAACCATGTTTTGCCACAGATTTAGATAAGGCAACTCACCGCCAAAAATTGCCAAGTCATTCGGGCAGCTCACATGGGTGACGCCTTTTAATGTGGTAATGGTAGCCGGTACAATCGCTAATACCAGCAGTAGATAGCCGATCTCCCGAATTGGTAAAGGAAACAGAAATTTATCGAATTTACAGCGATGCTGTGAGGCAAGATCCGGCAAAGGCTGTCTATATTTTATAATTAACACTGCTATGAGGTAGACCGCCAGTAGGATCAGTAGGGCTTTGGGCAAATCATAAAAGATAAACGCATAAGGCTGCGCACCTTTTTCTAGTAGCCAGTGTCCATGGCTATAAAAAAGCTCACTGATGCGTATGTCTAACTGACTATGTTCAAACACCAACGTAGCGAGGATGGTCAAACACAGTAATTTTAGCCAGTCCCAAGCCATTGAGTGGTTTTCTAAAGTCATGGATACCTCTGGCAATGTATAGTAAGTAAGAACGTATAATAAATAGGATAGCTTCTAGCTTGATTATTGATCAGTGCCTGTGATAGATGTCTTTATAAAAAGACAGACAACGCCATGAGCCATAAAATTGTTAATAGACATAACGACACGAACTGCGCCGCCGAGCCAACATCTTTTGCGATTTTTGCGAGTGGATGCTTGGCGGTTGATGTGTGGTCGACGCAAGCTTCGATACCCGTGTTAATCAGCTCAACAATTAAAGATAAAAAAGACGCGAGCACTAGCATCATTTTTATACCAAGCGTAAAAGGCATCATAATGACAGCGGCAAGCAGGACAACATTGAGCCACACGACTTGTCGAAAAGCCGCCTCAAATTTGTATGCTGCCTTAAATCCGTCCATTGAATAGCCAGCAGCTTTTATAATTCGGTAAAAGCCCGTTTTGCCTTTTGCGCTTTCTGCAAAGCTATCAGGCGTGAGCGCACTGTGATGTGCTGCCTGCTTGATAGAGCAATGCTCGGCTGACTCGTCTTCAAGATTAATAGGAGTAATTTTATTCATATAGAATTCTTAATGATCTATTAATATCAAGATGCGCTTTCGGTTTTGCGTGACCAAAAAAACAGTCAAGCAAAGTCGATATATCCTAAGTATAAGACGAGCGAGATTAAGAAAACGTTAAGAGCGTAAGCAGGAATGAGAATAAAGAATGATTCGGACAAATGGCACAAATGGCATTGCCCGCCAGTTCAGTGGGCAATGGTTAAATAGAAATTGTGGTGATAGTAAGCAAAGTACGGTTATTTATAATAAATAATAAAAGTGCTGCCGCCAGACGGATTGGCTTGATGAGTCAGCTGCCAGCCCATATGAGACATGATGCGTTGTACGATACTCAGTCCCAAACCTGAGCCTTCAACCTTGTGATTGATATCATTTTCTGGTGACAAGGCTATGCCTGTACCCTCGTCTTGATAGTCATGAGTTAGGCGCTCAAAGCGCTCATACAGCAGCGGCATCATCGCCTCAGGAATACCAAGACCAGTATCAGTTACCATGATTTTTTCGTCATCGATAGTGATGGTGACTTCGCCATCATCGGTATACTGAAACGCATTTTTTATCAAATTGCCCAGTGCCATTTTTAATAGCTCAGGACGCACATAGGCGCTATATTCTTGCTCAGCGACTATTTCACACGTGACCGTTTTATAGCGCAGCAAATAGGTCAATCGCTGCACCTCGGCTAAGGCAATGCTATTGATAGAAGTTTGCGGTGCATCTAGCTTTTCAGGGGCGCGCGAAAGTAAGAGCAGGGCGGTGATAATCTCAGAGGTCTCACGGGCGGTAGTGCCAATCCGATTGGTAAACTCGTTTAGATGACTGTCTGCTGGTAATTGCGAAGCTAGCACTTCGAAGGCACCCATGATGATGGTTAAGGGCGTGCGCAGCTCATGGCTGACATCACCAGTAAACAGTTGCTCGCGCTTTAGATACTGCTCAAGTTTATGGTTTTTTTCATCGATAGCTCGCGCCAATACGCCCACCTCAGAGGGCAAGTGCGTGAGTTCCGTTAGGTTGCTATGATCCGTTTCGACGGCTTTTTTTAAATCGAGTAAAGGCTTGATGATTTGTTTAGAGGATAAATGAGAGAATATGGCGGCAATAAGCAAACTCAAAATGACCGCCACTCTTAGTGTGTCTGCAAAGATATCTTCTAAGTTTTCGAAGATTTCTAGTACAGGGTAGTGGCTCATCACCATCTCAACCCCTTCCAAGTACGTCAAAATGTAAGTCTGATTGCCTTGTTGATAGGCGAAAAAATGAAGGTTACCGTGGGTTTTGCCAGACTCACCGTCTATAGTGACAGACTTCTCTTGCACCGTTGCCGTTGCTGTTGTTTGCAGGTTGGTAGGGGCACTATCGTAGCGATAGATCTTGATGCCTGGGTCGGCAGTATAAATAGAGCGATCGCCGTACTTTTCTTGGCTGATATCAAGCTGCTGCAACAGCCGACCCTTAACCAACTCCTGTTCTATTCTGCTCTCCGCGTATAGAAAAATACTGACAAAAGCCCCGCATAATAACAGCGCGAATATAAAGTAGGATAATCGAAACTTATTGGCTATCGAGTCTATATTGAACATAATATGGAGATGCTTAATCAAAGGAGGTAATTGATATAGTGAGCGATGATAGACAGTATGAGGTGCTACTCTCTCAGTTATACTACCGCGTGTTCTGATTTATTGGGATCGATAATTTGGTAACCCACACCAGGCACTGTTACTATCATGGTTTTGTCAAAAGGCTTGTCGACCTGCGCCCGCACGCTATGAATATGAGTGCGTAGCGCATCACTGCTGGGTATATCCAGACCCCAAACCTTTTCTTCAAGTTCTGTCTTGCTGACGACTCGCGGTGCGGCACTCATCAGGATATGTAATATCTTAAATCCAGTTGGGGTGAGCTTAATCGACTTTCCTTCGCGCATAATAGTATGTTCACTATTATTTAGCGATAGCGCGCCCACAGCGATACTGTGTACAAAATGATCGTCCTCATGACGACGTATAAGTGCTTTGATACGGCACTCTAGCTCAATCAATGAAAATGGCTTGACCAAATAATCATCAGCACCGCTATCAAAGCCTGCCACTTTATCCAAAATCGTATCGCGCGCAGTGAGCATCAGCACAGGCGTTTTGTCATGCAGTTCTTCTCTGAGTTTCTTACACAGCTTGGTGCCATCCATACCTGGTAGCATGACATCGAGCAATATGACGTCATAATGATTGCTTGCGGCGAGCGTTAGCCCACTATAGCCATTATGTGCGTTGTCCAGCTCAAAGCCTTTTGGCTCAAAAAACGCATAAATATTGGCCACGATATCGGGGTTGTCTTCAATAACGAGTATCTTATACATGGTGTTGACCTAAAAAATAGTGGCTACCTAAAAGATGGAGCAATATAAAAACAGATTTAGTTATTCACTTTAAAAAAGGTTGGCGCGCCTTTGACTTCATCGGTTGTGATGCCAAAAAAGCTAAGCAACGTCGGCGTAATAAAATCGTGTGATACGGGCTGACTGCTCATAATAGAGAGACTGTCCGCATCGATGTGATTACTGTCTGGTGACCAAATGACTGCAGGTACGTGTTTTTGGGTATCTGGTGCAAACTTATAGGGCAGACCATGCAAGTAAATATTGTTTTCTCCCAGACTCTCGCCATGATCGCTCATATACACCATGACTACATCATAATCTTGTTCGTAAGTCTTTAGGGTATCGATCACGTTATCCAAAAAGTAGTCGGTGTACAGAATCGCATTGTCATAGCCATTGATCACAGACTGGGTATCACATTTTGACAGCTCATTGGTCATACAGACAGGTTTGTACGTTTCAAATTCTTTAGGGTAGCGCTGGTAATAAGCGGGGCCATGATTACCCATTTGGTGTAACAAAATAAGCGTGTCTTTAGGCGTCTCTTTCGGTGAGCTGCCTGACTTAACCAGTTTATCAAAACCATCAAGCATACCAATATCTCGGCATTCAACATCGCAGTTCGGATTGGTATCAGCCGTTTTGAAGTCCTCAAAAGTGACACGATCAGCTACGCCTTTAGAGCTAGAGTTGTTGTCTCGCCAAACGACATTGACCCCTTGCTTGCTGAGCGTATCGAGTACGTTTTCATTGTACTTGGCGGTATCGATATCATATTTTTCTCGATTTGCATAACTGAACATGCAGGGCACTGAGTAGGCAGTCGAAGTGCCACAAGAGACGGCATCTTTAAAACTATAAAGGTTGGACTGTTTTGCGAGTAGTGGCGTGGTATTGCGTGTATAGCCATTTAAACCAAAGTGATCAGCGCGAGCCGTTTCACCAACGACGAACACCATGAGCTTGGGTTTTGCAGTGCTGCTGTTTGTAGTGCTACTGGTAGGAGCGACGCGCTTTGCATCTGTCGCATGTAGGGTGAAAGTATCAGGACGGCGCAGCTCATTGACATAGTTTTCGACAAGTTTGATCGTAGAGTAAATAGGCGTGATTGGGTTGGCATAAGAGCGCACCTCTTTATGCTGACGAAAGAAGCTGGCGTACTGGTCACCAAAGGGTAAAAGACACGCCGCGATAACTGCGATAGACAATATCAAGGTAGCTGTCTTTTGTAGAATACTGCGTTGCCAAGTAAAGCGCTTTAGACGAATTTTGCTAATGATAACTGCTGGCAACACGCTCAGTAGCAGCACCCGAATGACCATACTAGGGGCAAACAATCCCATCGCCTCTGCTTGATCGGTCTCCAGACTATTGATCAGCATGTTGGTGTCAAATATCGTCCCGTAAGCATCGGTAAAATAACCGCAGATGGCAGCAGTGATCAGTAGCGCAATCAATACTGGTTTGGCAATCGGACGATAGCAAAGCAGTTGTAATACCAGCCACATCAGTCCAAACAACAAGCCAGTAATAGACAGTATAAAGCCGACGTTTTTGCTAAATGGATAGACATCTAGCACCTGCTCAAAAAAGCCAATATTGGCAGTCACCACCAAATATAAGGCAACAATGATAATAAGATAATTGAGATTTACCTCATGATCGTAGAGCTTACTCAGATAGCTGTTTTTTTTATTGGTTTTAGGCGCATCGATTTTGGCGGTTTGAGATATGGACATATAAATACTTCTCAACAGAATGGTAGGAAACGTCATTCCTTACCATAACAAGTGTGCTGTTAAGAAGATGTTAAGGTGGCAGCTTTGATGCTGATGCTAGTTTGCGAGGTGTTGAGTGGTTTATATAAAATTTTACGGACAGATTTTATAGATATTCAAATTATTCAGGATTCATGATTGCTTTTAACTCAGACTGATTCTTTATAGTAATAAAACCATAGTGCATATCTATGAATTCCTGTTTTTGCCAAGACTGAATGATTTTATTGATGGTTTGTCGGGTGGTACCGAGCATAAAGCCAAGCTCTTCTTGTAATAAGCGCAAATCTATCTTTATATCGCCATCCATCTGCTTGCCATAATTACCAATCAGCCCTACAAGCATACTCGCCAGTCTTGCCGATGTACTCAACGAGGTAGCGTCATCAATCCAGTCAAAGGCTCTACGAATACGCGCACAAGTGATGAGCGCGAGGTGCTTGTATAAAATTGGATACTGTTGCGCCGTTTGAATTACCACCTTTCTGGGGATAGAAATCAACGTAACCTTATTAATCGTCCATGCATCGTGGGTGCGAGGATTATCATCTATGATAGAGATCTCACCAAACCACTCGCCACTAGATAGGTGAGCGAGGGTCATGGCATTGCCGCTAGTGCTCACATTGCAGACTCTAATCGTACCCGATACGACAAAGTGCAGCGCCGCATCATCATTGTCACCAATAGCATGAATCATTTGGCTTTTTTGGTATACCTTTAGCACAGCGTTATACGCTAGTAGCGCTTGCACGTCGGTTGGCAAGTCAGCAAACCAAGGGTCGTTATTTAAATGATGATTGATATTCATAAGTGTCATGTTTTTGACAGATTTGGGTTTGAAGAATGGTGTAGAGTAATTATTCGGACTATTCACAACTGTAAAGGACTATACAATGCAAACAGCGATAAAAACGACCACACAAACTGATTCAACATCGAGTGTACACCATAATATGAGCGAACAAGAGTGGCAGATGCGAGTAAATCTTGCTGCTTGTTATCGCTTGATTGCGTCCTATGGCTGGGATGATCTGGTATTTACCCATATCTCAGCCCGCGTACCAGGGACAGAAGATGAGTTTTTAATCAATCCTTATGGCATGCTATTTGAAGAGATCACCGCTTCCAGCCTAGTCAAAGTCAACAAAGCGGGCGAAAAGGTCTCGCCATCAGCGTTCAATGTCAATCCAGCCGGGTTTATTATTCATAGTGCCGTACACGAAGCCCGTGATGATGCGCACTGCGTGATTCATCTGCATACTAGCGATGGCGTAGCGGTCTCGGCGCAAGAGCAAGGCCTACTACCCATCTCGCAGCAGTCATTATTTCCGTTATCTAACTTGGCATATCACGATTACGAGGGCGTTGCACTTAACCCAGAAGAAAAAGTCCGCTTGGTCGCTGATTTAGGCAAGGCTAACTTTATGATCTTGCGCAATCACGGTCTGCTCACTTGTGCCGACACCGTCGCTGATGCGTTTTTGAATATGTATATTTTACAAAACGCCTGCGAGATTCAAATCAAGGCGCAAAGCGGTGGCAGCGCATTGACGCCGATACCAGCACAAATATTGGCTGGTATTCAAGCGGCATCGAAGCAGGTGACCAGAGGAGCGAATGGTGATATCGCATGGCCTGCCTTATTAAGAAAGCTACGCCGTACTGACCCATCGTTTGAGGAGTGATTACATATGGGCAGCGTTAGGTGAGTATTACCATCAAGAGCGTGGTCAGTATGAGTATATAAAAGACGCTCAGGTAAGGTTTATTATCTAGTGTTTGCAATCTATACGCCATCAACAACCGTCGCACCAAAAAAAAGCAGCACATCGTTTGATGCGCTGCTTTTTTGTTTCCTGTTTTTACCTCCCTATAAGCATTCTATCTGTCAGGGTCTTATTTTGACTCCTCATTCCCTTTGTGTGCTATCACCGGTTTTTAAATTAATCCGCCTCTATCAACTTGTATTTTTTTGTCATCATATGTTCATAAATGAGCCGTATTCTTATGCCCATTATAAATAGTTGCTGTGTGTCACAGAGATTGATATCCATTAAGAGATTCATTGATAGCAGTTGATGCGTAGATAAAAGGTGTGTGTATGAGCGTTGCTGGCAGGCTTGGTAGTATCTCTACCCGTATGCTGATTATTTTAGCGTTGGCTTTTTTGCTGATTATCCTCATGGTGTACTTGGTCATTGAAACCCAAGGCAAGCCGCGCATTATGGAGATGACATCAGAGACTGTGGTTGAAACAGGTAACGAAGTCATCAACAGTATCATGGTGAGTATCAACCATGTCGATGGGCTGGCAAAAGCAAGCAGTACGATGGCGGGCGGTCTACCTAAAGAGGATGCACTTTACCAAGAAACCTTTGGCAATCTCATGCAACAAATGGATCAAAGAATCGTGGGTGGCGGGGTATGGTTTGACCCAAATATGTATGCCCAAGGTCAAGAGCGTCAGTCGTTTGTATGGGCGCGCGATGAGACAGGCAGCATGCAGTCAGTGACGCGCTATGACCAAGTAAGTCAAACGCCCAATGCTTATTATCGAGACTGGTGGTATATTCCAGCGTTGTACGCCAATCATGATCACTGCGTCTGGAGTCGGGCATACATCGATCCCACCAGCAATCAGCCGATGATGACTTGTGCTAAAGCATTGTACAACAGTACTAATCAAGCGTTTGATGGCGTGGTGAGTTTTAACTTATTATTGGACAATCTTGATGCCGCCATGAAGAGGTGGCAAGAAAAAATAGGCGGCTATGTCTTTTTGGTTGACTTGGACAATCGATTCCTAACTTTTCCTGATCAGTCGCTCGTCACTCAAACCACCGCCAACAATCCACAAGGTGAGATGATGAACGCCAGTCAGTTGGCGGCTATCAATCCGAGTTTTGCGCCTATCGCGGACAGTTTGGGTCGCATTAACGATACGCTCATTGATGATGCTACTGCCAAAGATGAAAGCCGTTTTACCTTGGCGGCGCGTAGTATTTTGAGTACGACCAATCTGGGCAAAATAAGTGAGCAAGAGTCTGAGCTACTCTCGGCGTTGCTGTTATTAAATATCGATCAAACTTTCAATTTAGTCGACAGCCATCTGGTCGATACCATCGACGTACCCAATGATTTTGTCTTGCAGCAGCCAGCCACAGCCTTCGTCTTTCGCATGCCATTTACTTACTGGAAAATGGTGATCGTCAAACCCAATAGTGATCTGCTCAGTGTTGCCAATGCGCTATCGAACCAGCTGATTCAAGCCATGCTACTGGGCTTTATCCCTATTTTATTATTAACGGCATGGGTGTTCCGTCAGTATTTTACTCGTCCATTACAACGTATGTCGCTTTTGGTGGCTGAGATGGGCGCTTTGATTGAACAAAAACAATATCAGAAACTGCTCGCACATAAGCTGCCCAGCTCAAGCGTGAGCGAAATTCAGATCATCAGTGAGCAGACCAACCAACTGATTGATCGTGTCGTCGAAAACGAAGGCGCGCTTGCCGAGATCAACGTCCATCTAGAAAAACAAGTTGCTGCCCGTACCCAAGATCTACAGCAAGCGATGGATGAGCTAAAAGCCTCACAAGTACAATTAGTGCGCTCCGAAAAAATGGCAACCTTGGGTCAAATGGTGGCAGGCGTGGCGCACGAGGTCAACACACCACTGGGCTATGTACGCAGTAATATCGAACTGGTCGGTGATAACTTGACGCGTTTCGATGAGCTGATCAGCCAGACTGACCAGCTATTGCAGGCGCTAAAAGACTCTAGTGCTGACCAAGCGCAAGTAGCACAATTGACGGCTCAAACTCTACAATGCTGTGAAGAGATCAAAGAAGATGAAGTCAGTGAGGACTTGGCCGATTTGATCAAAGACAGCTTGTACGGGGTCGATCAGATAGCTGAGTTGGTGGTAAGTTTGCGCGACTTTTCTAGAATTGATGAATCAAAAGTAAAAGACGTCGATATCAATGACTGTATCACCACCTCGCTGGTCATGGCGCGCAATAACCTCAAAACCCTAGATATTACGACCAACCTAGCGACACTGCCGCTGACTCAATGTAACCCCTCGCAAATCAATCAAGTGCTATTAAATTTATTCAATAATGCCGCTCAAGCCATAGCGCCTGATCAAAAAGGCGAGTTGCATATCACATCAGCTGTCGATGAGACGCAGTCGCAGGTAGTGGTGCAGGTCACAGATAATGGTATCGGTATCAACGAGCAGGCTTTAGAGCGTATCTTTGAGCCGTTTTTTACCACCAAAAAAGCAGGCGATGGAACGGGTTTAGGGCTGGCGATCAGCACGCAAATTATTGAGCAGCATGGCGGCAGTATTGCAGCGAGCTCAATCGTCGGCGAGGGCACAACTTTTACCATTATGCTGCCAATACAGTCAAAAACTTATGAAAATAAACCCTCCAAAGCCTTATTTGAAGGTTGAAATACTTCTCACCACTCACCTAAAGAGAGCCTCATGCAAAAACCAAAAATTGCCTTTATCGATGATGAGCCGCGCATTTTACGCAGTCTAAAAATGCATTTTCGCCAGTCGCACGATGTATTTACCACCACCGATGCCACTGAGCTTATGAAATATGTCAGCGAGCACGATGTACAAGTGGTCATCAGTGACCAACGTATGCCTGATAAGCAAGGGACGGAAGTCTTGCGTGATATTAAAGAAGCGTCACCCAATACCATTCGTATCTTGCTAACAGGCTATGCGGATCTCAATGCGGTGATTGACTCGGTCAATGACGGAGAGATTTACCGTTATATCACCAAGCCTTGGCAAAATGATGAGCTCAAAAAGATCGTAAATAAAGCCACAGAGATTGCTCAGCAAACGCAAGATATTACCCAAAATATGAAGCAAGGTGATGAATCTCAGAGTTTTATGAATGCTAGTAGCAAAAGGAATATACTGGTATTAGATGATGATGAGAGTATTTATCAAGAAATAAAAAATCAGTTTAAAAGTACTTATACAGTGAGCTGGGCAAGCAACCTCGAGCAGGCTGCGAAGTTACTACAAAAAAAGAAGTTTGGTGTCACCATCACGGATGCGACGCTCAACGAAGAAAATATTACTCCTATTGTCTACGCTCTAAAAAATATCCAGCCCGATCTGATGGTGCTGATGTTGACTGAATTTAAAGACGCTCACATGGTGATTGATCTCATCAATAAAGGGCAGGTATATCGCTGTCTGCCACGTCCTACCAACTTCTCTATTATGAGTATCAGTCTGGACCGCGCGTTTGAGCATCACGAAAGACTGGTACAGCAGCCGATATTAGCAACGCGTCATCATGTTGAAGAAGTACCAGAAGCTGAGACTTTTAATTTTTCTGAAAGATTGAAGGGTTTCTTTGCCAAGTTTAGAGGCTGGCGCATGATGATGTAAAGTATTCTGATTAAGATGCTATATCAAGTCAGCATATGATTGAGCATTATCTTTAATAAAGAATAAATAGCCGTATTTATAAGAATTTGCGTGACATAATTACGGTATCGAGTGATAGGCTTATTAAAACAGTACGTTTATGTTTCTTATAATCATTATTAGACCACTCATCACCATTAGTATCAGCAGCATTATTCTAAACTGACTAATACTGATGCCAGCCAAAAAGTGTTTGCCAATGACGTTGCCAATAACGGCACCCAGTCCTAATACCAGACCATACACACAGATCTTGACTGTGAGTATGCCAAAAAAGGCGTAGCTGACGACTTGCACAATACCGACAAAAAAAGAATTCGCCGTTTTGGTCGCAATAAGATTCTCTTTTTCTAGACCTGCGTTCATATAAAAAGGGTTAAGAATGGGACCTAGGCCACCCACCAACGTGCTCATAAAGGCAATGAAAAAGCCCACAGGATCCTTTTTATTACAAAAAGTGCGGTCAGTTTGTCTCATCTGCCGTAGAAATGCTGTTTTTTATCTCCAATCATATAGACCCTTATCTGGACAATACCGAACAAGAAAACTTGGTAAAAGTATGCCGCGTTGCTAAAAACCTAGAAGGGGACCCTATCGAATATAGAGAATCTTATGGATTGGCAGAAAAATTTAGTTATGAGGTCAATATTATTTAACCATTGGCCATTTCACCATTAGCGAGGGCAGTGGTTAAGTTATGCTCAATAAGCTATAAAAAAGGAGCTGATAATTCAGCTCCTTTTTTCATACTTTTTATCACCTGACTCTATGAACGACCAATGAAAGAAATGGTTGATACATAGAACTGCTTACTGGCTGTTAAACGTAATCGTCTGTCCGCCATTACCAGCTGGCGGTACGATAGTGACTTTGCTCGCAAGTATGTCGCCTTTGGCATTGATTTTGTAGCATTCTTTTGAGCTGCCTTCAGAGGTGCCACCAGCAAGCATGTTGTCTGAGGTTTCGATACAGAACCATGCGGTCTGATTGCTGTCTCGCGTTAGGGACCAGTTTTGGTTATAGGTGCCGATTTTTTGGCGCATACGACTGTCCGTATAGACATTTTCAGTAATCAATTTGTTTGAGTCGCCCACCGTCGCCATTTTGGGGATAGTGGTCGTTTGATTTGAGACTGAGTATTTGCCTGTGCTGTCTGTAAAACCGTGAAATACCAAAGGGTTCAAGGTGAAGTAATTGATAGCGACTGAATGGTTAGTGATTTGATTGTTCACTTTATTGATCGTGTTGATCTCAGTACCTTGTACCTTTTTATTATTGAAAACCATGTTGCCTTTAGGCGTGACTTGAATATCTGCTGAGGCCGTTTGATTGCCGATAGTGGCAACCAAATTTTCACTACGTTGTTTGGTATAGATATTGAGCATGGCGGTCTCAACAGGGTACTCGGTCACTATGTTGTTTGGGTTGGTGTTACCCATCGTTCCACCGCTCGCACAAGCGCTTAAGCCCAGTCCTGCGGCAATACATAATCCTAATGTTTTCATGATTTAATCCCTCAGTCTATGTGGATGAATGCTATTAGTAGCTACTGTAAGTAGCAGTTATTATAAGGAATATCTACTATAATCGAATTTTTTAGCAATGACATCTGCTAACCATCCTAGACCTTCTATTATTACATCACTATAACAACCAGTAATTTTCTAGTGCGTTAAGAATTGCGGGCGACGCTACAGGCGTAACCAGAATCTTCCATCAATTTGCCAAAAATAGCCCCCAAGATAAATAGGGGGAAGTATTTGACAGCAAAGCCGCCAAGACCTTGCATAAAGACTTCAGTATAGATCACCATCGTTTGGCTGCTCTGCCCACTTAATACCACTGCCAAGATAGCGAGTAGAGGTGCCAAAACTAAGACGCTCACGCCTCGATAGGCAAAATACATTAAGAGGGACAAAGACAACAAAATAGCAAAAATGCTCATGATTTTGATTTCCTTCCATGGAAAATAGGCGGTGAACTATAATGGTTGCGGCTCATTATTCTTCTTATAAAAAGACATTTTATAAAAAGGTATTGATCCATCGATGAAAACGATGGGCTGTTTTTGTAATCTTTATTTGGGTGATAGAATTAGGCCTTTAACAGTCCATGCTTTTCATAGTGGTTTTTGGATGGTAACTCCTGCTCCACGAAAAATCTAATAGACGGTTGTTCATAATAGCTATCCTTAGCATGAACTCAATATCACCAGTCCAACGATGAAAAAGAGTGATGAGAAAAGTATAGTGATAGGGTAATCACGTAGAGATAACGGCTTACTTAAATCAAACTTAGGTCAAATAAAATGATACATTATGTATCATTTTAAAATCTAACAGAGGAGTAAACAAAGGTCAACTAGTAGACCTTGAGAGTCACGGTACTGGTGTAATGGTCCATTTTTAATGAAGAGATACTAACCACTTTGAGATAAATTAGACCGTATTCAAATGTCAGACATAACTTATAAGTGTGGTGATATCAATGATAAGAGAGCTTAAAACCTTTGTGGCCGTTTGCGAGTTAGACAGCTTTGCTGCCGCTGCTCGGCACATCAACTTGACCCAGTCTGCGGTCAGCGCCCAAATAAAAACCTTGGAAGACAATCTAGGGTTATCTTTATTTACCCGCTCTGCTCGTGCCATTACGCTCAATCCGCAAGGCACGCGCGTATTACCGATCGCCAAAGAGATTTTGGCGCTTTATTCAACAATGCAGTTGTCCACAGATACCGATATTGCCAGCTATTACGGGCAGCTTAGGATTGGCTCGATCAATTCCGTGCAAGTGGGTATCTTGCCAGAGGCACTAAAAGCGATTACGTTACTTGCCCCCTTAATGCAGACGGAAATTGTCCCCGGGCGTGCTGTAGAGTTATTTGAGAAACTAGAAGTTGGGGAGATAGATGCGGCAATTACCATACAGCCAGCATTTGCCTTGCCAAAAGATATTGTGACGCAGTCCATTATGACCGAACCCTACGTGCTCATTAGCCCTAAAAAATGGCCCTTTCATAGCCTCAGACAAACGCTTGAGCAGCATCCTTTTATCCATTACACCTTACAGTCCTCAGCAGGCGCAAAGATAAACAAGTTCTTTAAACAACAGGACATCAAGGTAAATACGATCATGGAGATTAATGATCTGGATGCGATCGTTCGGATGGTGGAGTCGGGGCTGGGGGTGGCTTTGATTCCGTATGCTGGGCTATGGATTAGAAGTACGCCGCCCGTTCAAATTCACCATTTAGGGGATAACAGTTTGGTGCGCGAGGTTGTATTGGCATATCGTTATACCGATCGTCAGCAGCCACAAATCAATGCTCTAAAGCAGGTGTTGGGGCTGTAAGTGAGTCAAGAGTCTTATAAACCTTTGTCACTGAAGCTAGGTTTTTACGTTCGGCACGTATAATTAGCGATTAATCCACTTTTTCAACCAATAAGCTTTCTCATAAAATCTTTCTTGCCATATAAATTTTTTCCAAAAGAACTACTGTAAAAGTGCTCATTCTTTTTTATAGAACAACCTAATCTGTCATATTTTTTATTAAGCAGCAAAATTTTTGGGGCTGAGAGCGAAATATTTGCGTTTTTCTTGTACTAAATTCTCGGTTACGATGGCGCTCATATTGAGTAGCGCCAAGACAAAACACTTAACAGAGTCATTTTTGTCGGCCTACTTCTTAAATCTCTCTTATGTCTAAGAAGTTATAAAAATATGGAAAATACAGATAACCTTATCGATAATAAAGCCCATACTCGCATTGAAAAAGATTTATTGGGTGAGCAAGCCGTTCCTGCAACCGCACTATACGGAATCCAAACCCAACGCGCCGCGCAAAATTTTGATATTACTGGCATGCCAATTAGCCATTTTCCTGATTTGATCAAAGCACTGGCAATGGTGAAAGCGGCTGCTGCCAAAGCCAATTATCAACACGGTCTACTCAGTGAAGAGAAGCTTAGCGCCATCACTGATGCGTGTAGCGATCTGATACAAGGCGAGCATCATGAGCAGTTTATTGTTGATCTCATCCAAGGCGGGGCGGGCACGTCAACCAACATGAATGCCAATGAAGTGATTGCCAATATTGGCTTAAAAAAGATGGGGTTTGAGTATGGTCAGTATAGTCATCTCCATCCCAACAATGACGTCAATCGCTCTCAGTCGACCAATGATGTCTATCCAAGCGCGGCACGTTTGGCGATGGTATTTGCGGCAAAACCACTGCAATAGGCCATTATCAAGCTACAAAACAGCTTAGCTATCAAAGGTAAAGAATTTAGCAGCATTCTAAAAATGGGTCGTACTCAATTGCAAGACGCAGTACCGATGACGTTGGGGCAAGAGTTTAACGCTTTCGCCAGTGATCTAGGCAGTGAAACGGCGCGAATCGAAGATGCTTGTTTACAGTTATGTGAGTTGAACTTGGGCGGTACGGCGATTGGTACGGGCATCAATGCGCCCAAAGGTTATGCCCGCTTAGCGATTAGTGAGCTCGCGGATATCAGTGGTCTGCCAGTGACGCTCTCTGAGGATTTGATCGCCGCCAGTGCCGATATGGGTGCGTTTATTACGTTTTCGAGTGCGCTCAAACGCCTAGCTATTAAGCTGTCTAAATTGAGCAACGATTTACGTCTACTGTCGAGTGGACCGCGTACGGGCTTGGGCGAGATTAACTTGCCAGCGATGCAACCTGGCTCGTCTATTATACCGGGTAAAGTCAATCCTGTGATTCCTGAGGCCATGAACCAAGCTGCGTTTCAGGTAATGGGGACGGACATGACGATTACCATGGCAGCAGAAGCAGGGCAACTGCAGCTCAATGCAATGGAGCCGCTGATTGTTTATAACCTACTAAACAATGCGCGCCTGTTAGAAAAATCGATTCGTATGCTCGATGGGCGCTGTATTCAAGGTATAACCGCCAATAAAGCTCGCTGTGCGCAGCATGTCGAAAACAGTATCGGTATCGTGACAGCACTGGTACCACATATCGGTTATGAAAATGCCAGTCGTATCGCAGGAAATGCGTTGCTGAGTGGGTCAGGCGTGGCGGAGCTGGTCAAACAAGAAAAGCTGCTCAATGATGAGGAACTTGCAGCGATTTTATCACCTGACACGATGGTCAGTAGTATATAGATTTGTGCACATAAACTGGATTGAACAAAGAAAAAAAGAGCGATATCTATCAACGGATATCGCCCTAATTCTTTTAAAGTGTCGTATCTTCATCGTTTTGATCACTATGACAGCGATGTGATGAAATTAGACAATTATTATCGCTTAGACCCTCGACCTTTTGAAGGACGTCTGCCGTTTGTGGCAGGTTTACCATTGCCTGCAGCATTCTTGCCACGACTGGCAGGACGCCCATCTCTACCTTTAGAACCTGCTGGTTTTCTGGCATCATCCTTGGCGTACTTATTGCGCCCCTTTGCAGCACCTGCTGATTTTGCAGAGGATTTTGACTTTGATTGAGCGTCAGTATGCGGTTTTTTTCGTGGTGCATTGCGCGATTTTTTGCCCGAATGATTGTCTTGCGACGAGGATTTTTCGACAGCTTTAAGCAGGACAGACAGCTCTGTTGGTGTCAGGTCTCGCCAGTCGCCGACAGGAAGCCCCTTAAGGCTTACATTCATAATCCGCGTACGCTCAAGCTTGACGACCTCATAACCAAAATGCTCACACATACGGCGGATTTGACGGTTCAAACCTTGAATGAGTGTGATGTTAAAGACGTTGGGTGCTACCTTAGTAACGGGACATTTTTTTGTCATCTTGCCCAGCATTGGCACGCCACTCGCCATACCCTCAATAAAGCTATCCGTGATTGGCTTATTTACTGTGACCAGATACTCTTTTTCGTGGTTATTGCCAGCACGCAATACTTTATTGACCAGATCACCATTATTGGTCAAAAAAATTAATCCTTGAGAGTCTTTGTCCAAACGCCCAATCGGAAAGATACGTACCGAGTGTCTCACAAAATCGACAATGTTGTTTTTTTCAGAGCTTTCCGTGGTGCTGACAATGCCCACTGGCTTATTTAAGGCAATAAAAATAAAATCATCAGGCTCGCGTGGCTCAATCAGCTGTCCGTTGACTTTTACTACGTCTCCAGCAGCCACTTGATCACCCACCGATGCACGCTTGCCATTGATGTATACATTACCTTGTTCAACAAAGCGGTCAGCATCGCGTCTGGAACAAATCCCACTTTCGCTGATGTATTTATTGAGACGAGTCGAGGAATTGTTATACATAAAGCACCGTTTTACCTGATAAAAAGCTTTTTTGCTAAGAAAAAAGCCTAAATTGAATGGTTCAGTCGTCTTGTCATTAAAGCGGCGACTTGCGTTTTTACAGTCTAACGCTTACGTTCTGTAAAGCACTTTGACCACATGCCAGCCAAATTTGGTTTTTACCAAATGAGGGGTGAAAAGCTCACCGTTGAAGCAGATTTTATCAAAAGGTCCTACCATTTGGCCTTTTTTGAACTCACCTAAATGACCGCCTTTTTTGCCTGATGGACAGGTTGAGTATCGTTTGGCCAGCACATCAAATGCTGCGCCTTTTTTGAGCTTGGCCATAATATCTTCTGCCAACTCTTTTTGTTTGACTAAAATGTGCAATGCGCTAGCGGTACGAGCCATCGTATAAACCTTTCATAGAGTATCAATTATCGGGTCATTATATCATTACTTATCTTATTTTAGCTTAGTTACTAACCTTTGTGATTCAAAGGTTATCTAAGATTATTTAAGCCAATTTCTTATATTTGAAGCCCGTGTTTTCTATTTAATATCTCTTCTTTACAAAATAAAAAGGTTAAAGCTGATGCCAATCTTCAATCGCCTTGTGTCCAATTTCTAGTCCCACATCATAGCTATAACGGATTTTGGCTTTATTTTTGGACAATCGACTCGCCATGTTTTTTAAGTCGGGTGGACAAATCTCTAAAATTTTCTGTGATGATGGCGTCTGTAAAAATTGTACCGAGTCGTTGTAGCGTTGGGTTCGCGTCAACAAGCTTTGGGCAAAACCATATCGTTGCTTAGTATAATATTTAGCCAATAGCTGATCGCCTTTACTGCTTGCTTTAGCGTAGTTTTGCGGGCGAGTACGTATGACCATGAGCTTATCAATACTCTCTTGCCCAGCCGCCCACTGTACGGGCAAAGCATCTGCCACACCACCATCAAAATAAGGCTCACCAAATATCTCGACCGCTTGGCGGGTCAGCACTGGGATAGAGCTTGATGCCCTTAATCCATCCAAAATATTGTCTTTAGCCGCTTTGATGTAGGTTGCTTGTCCTGAAATAGCATGTGTTAACACCATGTAAAATTCAGCATGATTGGCAAATAACTGTGCCTGATCCAGTGGATATTCTTGCTCCACTATATCCCACATCCACTTTAGATCCAGTAAGTCACCGCCTCTAAGGAAACGGCCATAATGAATAAATTCAGATCGAAGGGAATGATCCAAGTAAATATGCAGGGTGCGGCCTTGTTGTGCGGCCAAATAGTTAGCAACGTTAGTTGAACCTGAAGAGACGCCCACACACAGATCAAAAGGATTGAATTGTTGTTGTAAAAAGGCGTCTAAGAAACCGCTGCTAAATGCGCCACGCATGCCGCCGCCTTCAACTACCAGTGCTTGTCTATGTTGTTTAAGCATTGAAAACCTCGAATGACGCTCGCAAAGTATACCTATAAGTACACAAAACGAGGGGATAAAAAATGTTTATAAATATAGTCGATACTAGGGAAATATACTTTTAAGCCGTTCTAAATCTATTTCTTGGATATAGACTGTAGTGGTCAACTAATTTAGGAAACCTAATAAGAGGTTTTGATTAAAGTAGCGTCTCTCTGTCTCTAATGGTGTTAGCGAGTTGTTGAAGCTGTGCGGTCTCACAGCTTGATAATAGCCCCAAATATAGTTAGTGATAGCACTTGATGCTTCAGCAATCTCTTCGTAGCCGCCCTTTAGCATCCACTGCGTCTTAAAGCTTCTAAAGAAGCGTTCAGTTGGGGCGTTATCCCAACAATTTCCCTTTCGGCTCATACTTTGAACCATGCCATGACAACTTGCGACTGACTCAGCGAATTTCTGACTGGTATAATGCGTGCCTTGATCAGAGTGAAACAGCACTCCATTAGGCTTGAGTCTAGTCTGATACGCCATCTGTAGCGCTTTGGCAGTCAAAAAGCTATCAGGAGAGTCTGAGACACTAAAGCCCACCACGCGCCGTGCAAACAGGTCTAGAACGACAGCCAAGTAACACCAACCGCCTTTGATACCGACATAGGTTCATCACCTGTCCAGACTTGATTAGGCGCTTTTGGGCTAAAGTTGCGATCTAAGATATTGTCATGGGTTTTGTGTTCTTGATCAGCTTGCTGTTATTTATGCGTCTTGAGCTGACAGCTCATTAGTCCCATGCCTTTCATAAACTTAGACGCTAGGTAGCGCGTCAACCGAATCCATGTTCATTCCACAGTATGGCGATAATGGTACGAGCGCCAGCCGATTGCTTTGAATCGTTGAATATCTGGCGTATCAGGGCTTTTAACTTAACGAGTTTATATCTATAGGCTTAGATCGTATACCATATAGTTAGATTACTATAAAATCGATACAATAAGATTCAACGTTATTTTTCGCAGCCTCTGGAGACGCAGTCACAGCAAGCAAGAAAAGTAGCGTTGAATCGAGCGCGTTTCCTATGCTGTATCAATTTTATTGAGGTTCTACTATAACTTGAATTCTCGGGTATATGCGCGGCGTTTGGTCGTCATACTAATTATCCTCTTTGGGGTAGTATAACCTCTTAAACATGGGCCGATTTAATTATGCCACTACAAGATCTTGGCGGTCATAAAAGTTGCCCAACGCTTATAATTATTATCCGTTCTCGACTCAGGGTTATAAGGAATGGCGATGTATGTTTGAATTTTATTAGTGTCCTAAATTAGTTCACCACTACAATTTTTTACTTACAACACGCAACCTTTTTAACACACGTTGATTATAAATCTTTTTTTTTAAGGTGCTAATATAATTGAGCAATACTTAACTTATATAACATAAACCATTGATTCTAATGACTTTCACTTTGTATTATCACAGATTATTGTTTATCGAGATTTTGCAAGCTTTACTTAACTGGAGAAATTATGCGTGCTTTAACTTACCACGGTGCTAAAGATGTGCGAGTGGACAATGTCCCAGAACCTAAACTGCAAGAAAAAGATGATGTTATTTTACGTGTGACTGCAACTGCAATTTGTGGCTCAGATTTACACTTATATCGTGGCAAAATGCCTGCAACCGAGGAAGGCGATATCTTCGGTCATGAGTTTATGGGTGTGGTTGAAGAAGTAGGCTCTGAAGTCACTGCTGTTAAAAAAGGCGATAGAGTTGTTATTCCTTTTGTTATTGCATGTGGTAACTGCTTTTTCTGTCAGCATGACCTAATGTCCGCTTGTGAGACTACAAATACAGGCCCAGGCGCTGCTATTAATAAAAAAATAATTCCGCCACCGGCTGCTTTATTTGGTTTTAGCCATTTATATGGTGGGATTCCTGGTGGACAAGCAGAATTTGTACGGGTTCCTAAAGGTAATTTTAATCCGTTCAAAGTAAATGGCTCACTGTCAGATGAGAAGGTTTTATTTTTATCAGATATTTTACCAACTGCTTGGCAGGCCGTGACTAATGCCAATATTACTAAAGGTTCAACCGTAGCTATTTATGGTGCGGGTCCTGTGGGGTTGTTATCAGCCGCTTGTGCCAAAATGTTAGGCGCTGAGCAGATCTTCGTGGTAGATCATAATGACTATCGTTTGCAGTATGCCAAAGATACGTACGGGGCTATTCCGGTTAATTTCGATAAGGTAGATGCTGCTGAATTCATCATTGAACAGACCAAAGGACATCGCGGCGTTGACGGCGTTATTGATGCGATTGGCTTTGAAGCCAAGGGCAGTATGCTAGAAACAATAATGACCAATTTGAAAATTGAAGGGTCAAGTGGTGCAGCTTTACGTCAATGTATTGCAGCTGTGCGTCGTGGCGGGGTCGTTAGTGTTCCTGGTGTGTATGCAGGACCCATTCATGGTTTCTTATTTGGTGACGCTTTTGATAAAGGGCTTACTTTCAAAATGGGCCAAACCCATGTACATAAGTATTTACCACAATTATTAGAGTATATTGAAAATGGTGATTTATCACCTGAAGCTATTATTACTCACCGTATGAATTTGTCTGACGCTGCTAAAGGTTATGAAATTTTCGAAAAGCGTGAAGAAGAATGTCGTAAAGTCATTTTAACTCCTTAATTTTTCAAATTTACCCTTTACTTTTAACATTTAAAGGTTAGGTCATAGCTGCTTTAGCGAGATTGTCTTAAATAATGGTTATCGCTAAAGCAGCTAGTAAAAAAATCTTTGACTTGCTTTTCTCTGCACACGGCAAAAAAATCATCCCCCAACCGATTTTCATGGGTTTAGGGATTAAAAAAACTAACTAACTGTCTTAGATGGTCTTAAAGCTTAGAAGTGTAAAGCAAAATAAACTTTCTTATATTTATCGGGATCATCTTTATTAGCTACAAACCCTTTGCTAACCAACTTTACCGAGTTAAATGTTTCACCTTCATCATTAGTTATCATAACAATCAAGTTTTGATCCCCAAAACTTTGGAGTTCTTTAGTCAGCTCTTTAATTGTCTTAGTTCTATCTTCCCATTGCACTACACCCAAAACATAAAACCTCTAAACGATAACCTATCTATCATTTGACTTTTTTTGATATTAAATGATAGTAATATCTTGCTATTATCAATGAACATCAATTATTAAGTCTAAGTAATAGAGGGGCATTATGTCCGTTCGTATTTATGTGAGAGCCAGCACTAAGGACCAAGACGCGACCAGAGCATTAATAGATTTGGTTGCCTTCAGTAGCCGCTATGGTGATAGCTATGTTGATTACGTTGAGCACTTCAGTGGTACAAAGCTCGATAGACCAGTATTAGCTAAGTTGCTAAAGGACGCCGAGCAAGGCGATATTTTATTGGTTGAAAGCGTGGATAGGTTAAGCAGGCTATCTCAAGATGATTTTGCGATTCTAAAGCAGCGTATTAAAGATAAGGGTTTACGATTGGTGGTGGCTGATCTACCAACCACTCATACGATGAGTGACGGTATGACAGGTGAGATCCTAAAAGTGATTAACGATATGCTGATCGATTTATTAGCGACCATGGCAAAGCTTGATAATGACAAGCGTAGAGAGCGCATTAAACAAGGA